>Ga0326728_10000587_pt1 | contig 140728 bp, 111 predicted proteins | sample MB3enrmetagenome_FD_207602 | JGI IMG/M metagenome (GOLD analysis project Ga0326728, IMG submission 207602) | Lab enriched peat soil microbial communities from McLean, Ithaca, NY, United States - MB31MN | ecosystem: Environmental > Terrestrial > Soil > Wetlands > Peat | place: USA: New York... | reverse complement strand
GGCAACGCCGGTTACCTCCGCCCCCTCCGCGTTCTCCGGTTTTGACTATCTTAATTCTCTGCGTCTCTGCGTCTCTGCGCTGAACAAACGGTATTCCTACTCTTCTCCGGAACCTGGGGCAACGCCGGTTACCTCCGCCCCCTCCGCGTTCTCCAGTTTTGACTTTCTTAATTCTCTGCGTCTCTGCGTCTCTGCGGTGAACAAACGGTATTCCGACCGTTCGCCGGAACCCGGGGCAGCGCCGGTTACCTCCGCCCCCTCAGCGTTCTCCGGTTTTGACTTTCTTAAATCTCTGCGTCTCTGCGTCTCTGCGGTGAACAAACGGTACTCCCACCCTTCGCCGGACCCCGGGGCAACGCCGGTTACCTCCGCCGCCTCAGCGTTCTCCGGTTTTGACTTTCTTAAATCTCTGCGTCTCTGCGGTGAACAATCGGTACTCCCACCCTTCGCCGGACCCCGGGGCAACGCCGGTTACCTCCGCCGCCTCAGCGTTCTCCGGTTTTGACTTTCTTAAATCTCTGCGTCTCTGCGTCTCTGCGGTGAATAAACGGTACTCCCACCCTTCGCCGGACCCCGGGGCAACGCCGGTTACCTCCGCCGCCTCAGCGTTCTCCGGTTTTGACTTTCTTAAATCTCTGCGTCTCTGCGTCTCTGCGGTGAACAAACGGTATTCCTACCCTTCGCCGGAACCCGGGGCAACGCCGGTTACCTCCGCCGCCTCAGCGTTCTCCGGTTTTGACTTTCTTGATTCTCTGCGTCTCTGCGTCTCTGCGGTGAATACATAATGCTACAGCGCTTCCTAGACCCCGCGACTCTCGCCTCTATCTCAGGCCTCGACCTCGTCGCCAAGACCGTGGTCGACGGGTTCGTCGCGGGTTTGCACCGCTCTCCCGATTTCGGCTTCTCCCAGGAGTTCGCCGAATACCGCGCCTATAGCGAGGGCGACGACCTGCGCCACGTCGATTGGAACGTCTTCGCCCGCACCGATAAGTGCTTCCTCAAGAAATACCGCGGAGAGACCAACACCCAACTGCTCATTCTGCTCGACACTTCGGCTTCCATGGGATACAGCTCCCATGCCGTCTCCAAGCTCGATTACTCGCGCTTCGTGGCGGCTTCTCTCTGTTATATGGCCAACGTGCAGCGCGACGCCGCCGGGCTCATTGTCTTCGATGAAGACGTCGCCAATTATGTGGCGCCGTCCACCCGCCAGGGGCAGCTCTTCCGCCTGCTGCACGCCATCGAGCACGCCGCGCCCGGCACGCGCACCGATTTCGCCAAACCCTTCATCCACTTTCAGAATTTTCTGCACCGCCGCGGCATCGTGGTGGTGCTCTCGGACTTCTACGAGCAGCCCGAGACCATCGTCAAAACCGTCGAGCCGCTGCGTTTTCGCGGCAATGAGGTGATTCTGTTCCACGTCCTCGATCCTCAGGAAATCAAACCCAAATTCCGCGAGCCGGTGCTGCTGGTCGACATGGAAGACGCCCGCGCCTCGCTCGAAGTCTCGCCGGAATACGCGCGCGAGGAATACCGGCGCAAAATCGATTCCCACATCGAGGGCCTCAGTTCGGCGGCGCGCAGCGCGGGCCTCGAATATTTCCTCATGAATACCGCCCGGCCGCTGGATGAGGGCTTGCGCGAGTATCTCGCCGTGCGGAAGGGGAGACTGTAGATGGGTTTCCTGGCCCCATGGTTTCTGGCCGGTATTGCCGCGGTAGGGCTCCCGGTGTGGCTGCACCTGCTGCGCAAGCACAAGACTACGCCGCAGCCGTTCAGTTCGCTGATGTTTTTCGAAAAGCGCACGCAAAGCTCCATCAAGCACAAGCGCCTGCGTTATCTGGTGCTGTTCACGCTGCGAACGCTGCTGATTTTGCTGATTGTGCTGGCCTTCGCCCGTCCCTTCGTCCAGCAGCGGATTCCCCCGCGGACGCGCTCCAACGAAGTCACCGTGCTGGCCATCGATAATTCGCTCAGCATGCGCGCTGGAACCCGCATGGCGGATGCCAAGGCGGCCGCCAAGTCGCTGGTATCGAGTCTCCGCGCGGGCGAACGCGCCGAGGTGCTGACTTTCGGATCGCGCGTGCAGGTACTGAGCGAGGTCACCGACGACCACGCGCCGCTCAACGCCGCCATCGACTCCGTGGAGCCGTCGGACGCCCGCACGTCCTTCGCGGAACTGGCCCGCTCGGTAAAGTCCATCGCGCAATCGCTCCACCTGCCGCTCACCGTGCATCTCTTTTCGGATATGCAGCAGACCGGCATGCCGCCCAACTTCAACGATCTGCGCCTGAATGCCGACGTCAAGCTGGAACCGCACCCCCTGGCGATCAAGGAGACGCCCAATTTCACCGTGGAGAACGTGGTGGCGCCACGGCGCGTGTTCGACAACAAAAAGACCCGCGTACTCGCGACTATTGCCGGCTTCGGCGTGCATAAGGATATTCGCAACGTCACCCTGTCGCTCAACGGGCGCGCCGTGGAGACCAAGACGGTCGAAGTGCCCGAAATCGGCCGCGCCACGGTGGAGTTTCTCTCGCTCGATGTGCCCTACGGCCGCAATAAAGGCGAGGTCCGCATCGATTCCGCCGATTCTCTGCCCGCCGACGATGTCTTCTATTTTTCAGTGGAACGGTCAGATCCGCGGCCGGCCCTCTTCGTACACGATGCCGACGGCAACGGCGGCCTGCTGTATTTCAAAACCGCGCTGGACGCCGCCGGCCAATCGGCCTTCGACGTGACGCCCGCCACCCCCGACCAGACCGCCAACCTTTCGCCCTCCAAGTACGCCTTCGTGGTTCTTTCCGACGTGGGATCGGTGCCGGCCACGTTCGAGAATCAGTTGCGCGATTACGTGCGCGGCGGCGGTTCGGTGTTGATCGCCCTGGGCCATCATTCATTGGCGAATAACGGCAAGGTCCCGGTAACCGGCCAGAAGATTTTGGAGACGCGTTATTCCGGCCGCGAAGGCGACCGCTTCCAGGCGGCGGCATGGCTGGACACTTCGCATCCATCCATTCTCAAGGACGACCGTTGGGACGATGTCAAATTTCTGCGCGCCATCCGCGTCGACCCGGGCGGAGCGCGCGTGGCGGCCAAACTCACCGATCAGACCCCGCTGCTGCTCGATCAGCAGATGGGGGAAGGCCACGTGGTGGTGTTCGCCTCCACCTTCGACAATATCGATAACGATTTCCCGCTGCACAGTTCGTTTGTCGCGTTCGTGGACCAGACGGCGCGCTATCTGGCGCGCATGGATAGCGGCCCCCCGAGCGTGATGGTGGACTCCTTCGCGGAGCTGCGCGATTCCAAGGAAAAAGGCGCAGCGGTAGACGTGGTGGACCCCAAGGGCGACCGCGCCCTCACGCTGGATGAAGCCGCCAAGGCGCAGAACATTCAGTTCGCCATGGCGGGCTTCTACGATATTCGCCGGCCCAACGGCCGGAATGAACTGGTAGCGGTGAATGCGGACCGCCGCGAGTCGGATCTGACCCCCGCTACGCCGGACACCCTCAGTTTGTGGCAAAATACAGCCAACGGGAGTGCGCAAGCAGAGGGGGCGGCGACAGGCGATCAAAAACCTCTTTCGCTTTGGTGGTACGTGATGCTAGCCGTGTTGGCGTTGACAGTGGCCGAGTCGCTGCTGGGGAATCGACATCTTTCTGTGGATAGCGAGGCGGCATGAAACCTTTGGATCGATTGTCCGAGTATCTGGGCGCGGTCGAACGACGCATGCGTTTGCTTGCGGTGACCCGCGGAGCGGCCGTAACGGCCGCGGCAGCCCTTTCCCTCACGGTCCTGGCCGTATTGATGGCCAACTACTTCGAGTTCTCCAGCGAGAGCGTGATCGGTGCGCGCCTGCTGCTGTTTATCGGCCTGGCGCTGGCCCTGGCGGCCGCGCTCATCGTGCCCGTGATCCGGCTCAACCGTCGGAATGCCGCGCGCGCGGCCGAACTACGTTATCCGCAGTTCGAGGAACGCCTGCTCACATTTACCGAGCGCATGGAACAAAATCCCGGCGATCCCTTCCTGCCCTTGCTGGCTGACGATACGCTGGCTGTGGCAACTCAGGCCGCGCCCCAGCATGTGGCCCGCAACTCGTGGATCTTCAGCTTCTCTTCGGCCGCCCTGCTGTGCGCCGCGATACTCATCTGGCTCGGCGTGGCAGGCGGCGGATTCCTCGGCTATGGCACGTCGCTGTTGTGGGGCGGGATTCCCAAGGGCGTTTTGAAGCCCTACTACGCCATCCAGGTGGACCCCGGCAACCGCACCGTGCGCAAGCGCGCGGACCAGTTGATCACGGCCACGCTGAACGGATTCAGCGCGCCGCAAGTGCGATTTTTCGCCAAATTCGTGAGCGGGTCGAAGTGGGAAGAGACCGAGATGCGTCCCGCGCCCGCCAGTTCCGCCTACCAGTTTCTGATCGCTGGCGTGCCCGAGTCGCTGGAGTATTACGTGGAAGCCGGCGGCGTCCGCTCGTCCACTTACAAGCTCAACGTGGTGGACCTGCCGGCGGTAAAGAACATCAAAGTCACCTATCATTATCCAGCCTGGGCGGAGATGAAGGATTTCGTGGAGAATCCCGGCGGCGATCTGCGCGCCGTGGAAGGGACCACCGCCGAAGTGGCCATCGAGACCGACCGGCCGCTCTCCACCGGCGCGATCCTGCTGGACGATGGCGCCAAGCTGCCCCTGCGGGAGATTTCCGGCGGCCTGGTGGCCAACGTGCCGATTACCAAGGACGGCCTGTATCACATAGCTGCCGTGGAGGGCGGAGACGATGTCCGGTTGAGCGAGGACTATTTCATCGAAGCCCAGAAGTATCAGGCGCCGGAGGTCAAGATCACCCGGCCCGGCCGCGATTTCAAGGCCACTCCCATTGAAGAAGTCGCCATCACGGTGGAAGCCAAGCACGGCTTCGCGTTGAAGAGCGTGGATCTGCATTACTCGGTGAACGGCGGTCCCGAGAAGTTGATTCCCCTGATGCAGAACGCGGGCGCCAAAACGGTCACCGGCAATGCCACGCTGGCCATGGAGGATTACAAGGTGCAGCCGGGCGACGTGGTGAGCGTGTACGCCACGGCCAAGGATGCCCGCAAGACTTCTTCCACCGACATGTTCTTCATCGAAATGCAGCCTTTCGAGAGGAACTATACGCAGTCGCAGGAAATCGGCGGCGGGGGTGGCGGCGGAGGCGACGCGGATCAGCAGAACCAGATTTCAGAGCGGCAGAAGGAAATCATCACGGCTACCTGGAATCAGGCCAAGGGCCGCGGCGCCAGGGGCACCGACGCCGAAAACGCGGCGTTCCTGTCGCAGGTGCAGAGCAAGCTCCGCGACCAAGCCAAGTCGCTCTCCGACCGCATGAAAGCCCGCCAGTTGGAGGAGGCCGGCGATTCGTTCAAGAGCTTTGTGGACGATATGGACCAGGCGGCGGCCGCCATGGGACCGGCCAGCAGTGAACTCAAGGGCGCCAATTGGGATTCAGCCCTGGCGCCGGAACAGAAGGCGCTGCAGTTCCTGCTGCGCGCCGAAGCCACCATGCGCGATATCCAGGTGGCGTTCGGCCAGCGCGGCGGGGGCGGCGGAGGCGGTGGTGGCGGCGCCACGCGCGACTTGCAGGGCCTCTTCGATCTGGAACTCGACACCGAAAAGAACCAGTATGAGGGCGTCCACAAGACTCAGTCTCAGTCTGCCGAAGAACGGCAGAAGGAAATCGACGATGCGCTGCAGAAGCTGGAGCAATTGGCCAAGCGGCAGCAGGAACTGGACGCGCAACAAAAGCAGGGCCAGCAACTGAGCTCCGAGCAGCGCTGGCAGCAGGAACAGTTGCGCCGCGACGCCGAGCAACTCAAGCAACAGTTGCAGCAGGCCATCAATCAGCCCCAGCAGTTGAGCCGCGAGGGCCAGCAGAGCCAGCAGGGGCAGCAGGGGCAATCGGGACAGAGCGGGCAATCCGGCCAGAGTGGACAATCCGGGAAGAGCGGTCAGTCCGGGCAGAGCGGTCAATCGGGGCAATCCGGACAACAGGCCAGCGGGCAGCAAAGCCAGGGCGGACAGCAGCAGCGCGGCCAGCAAAACCAGCAGCAGCTCGGCCAAATGGGCTCGCGCTTTGGCGACCAGCGGCAGTTGCAGAACACGCTGGACAACCTGCAGAAGGCCATCGACAGCATGAGTAAGGCCGCTTCCAGCCAGCAGGCCGGCACGCCGCAAGGGCAGGCCGAAGCGCGCCGGGCGGAGGCCTCGTTGCAGGACGCGCAGCAGGCGCTCTCCGGAATTCGCGCCGCCCAGTCCAAGAACCAGGTTGAAGATCTGGTCAACCAGGCCGACGATCTGGCGAAGCGGCAGGAGGACGTGGAAGGCCAGATGCGCAAGGCGTACGGTCCGCAGGCCCAACCAATGGCCCGCGGCCAGGCCCGGCAGCGCGATGAACAAATCGCCAGCCAAAAGGATAGCGAGATCGCCGATCTGAAAAAGCTCGAGCAGGGCATGACCGCGGCGGCGCGCGATCAGCAGGCCACCCAGCGGGCGGCATCCGCCAAAATGCGCGAGGCGCTGAGCGAAATCCAGCAGATGGAAATGGAGCGCGACATGCAGCGCAACGCCGACTATATCCGCCGCGGCTTGGGCGAGTATGTGGTGATGTCGGAATCCAATTTCACCCAGGGTCTCAATACCGTCCGCGACAAGCTAAGAGAAGTGCAGCAGGCCCTGGGCACGCCGGGCAAGGACGGCAAGGGCGCCAGCGACGATAAGGCGGTACAACAGGGCCTGGCGAGCCTGGAAAACTTCCGGCAGATGCTTCAGCCGGGCAGCGGGCGGCAAGGGCAGCAGGGTCAGGCTGGCCAACAGGGCGGCAAGCAGGGCCAGCAAGGCGGCAAGCAGGGACAGCAGGGACAGCAAGGACAAAGCGGTCAGCAGGGGCAAGGTCAAGGTCAAGGCCAACAGGGCCAAGCTGGCCAACAAGGCCAAGGCGGCCAGCAGGGGCAACCGGGACAGCAAGAAGGCGGGGGACAAGGCAGCCCTCTGGGCTCCGGATCCACTTTCAACGGCGGCGGCAACGGAGGCGGCAACTGGCTGGGACCGAACGGCTATGTGAACCCGCAGAGTCCCGACTATCAGGCACAATACCGCCAGACCTTGCAGAGCCTGCAGCAGCTCCAGCAGCAACTCAAGGGCGACCCGGCCACGGCGAAGGACATCGCCGCGCTGCTCCAGCAGATCCGCCAGCTCGATCCCTACGCCTACTCCAACGATCCGCTTCTGGCGCAGCGCATTCAAGCCGCCGTGGTGGCCAGTGTGGAGCAGGTGGAGATGGAACTGCGCCGCAAGGTGGAAGACACCGGCGCCGGCGGCAACATCCGCAGCCCCGGTACCGAAAAGGTCCCACCGGGATACAGCGACGCCACCGCGAAATACTTCGAGCAGTTAAGCAAGAGCGGCGGCAAACAGTAAGTTGGCCGGTGGTGCGGTTGGCCAGCCAAGAGGGCAGGTTGGCAACTGATTGGCAACCTGCGCGACCCCGAGAGTGCCCCCGTGGGCGCTAACATAAGGCTGTTTGCAATCACCTGAAATGACGAACCGGTGACGGGTCTCATCGAGACGGCCTACGGATATCTTGTGGATGGCAAACGAAGAGACACTGTGCAGGAGGTGCTGATTTCGGGAGCGCCGGCATGGACCAGTTCCGAAGAATACGATATCGAAGCAAACCGGAGAATCCGCAAAGCCGGGAGATGATGCTCGGACCCATGCTGCAGACGATTCTGGAAGACCGGTTCCAGTGGAAGATCCACCGTGAAACCAAAGAGGTCCCGGTCTACGTGCTGACGGTGGCCAACGGAGGCGCCGGGCTCCAGAGGGACTTGCAAAAAACCAAGTTGCGCGGGCCACAGTCGGCAGAAATACCATTGCCGTGTTTTCTTGCACTTGCAAAATTCGTTCGTTCCGTTTCTGCCCGTTTGGAAGGCATTTCTGCGCAAGTCGAGTGATATTGCAGGTTCCTCTCCAGCCCGCGCAACCCGGGAAGTGCATCCCCAAGGGCCTGCGCCTGCCGGCGGACCCGAAGGCCACCGGGCCTCCTAGGGTGCGGGCTCTTCGCGCCGTCCAGCGCAAACGGCGGACCGCATGTTTACAGCACGACACTAGCCGGCTTTTGCAGTCAGCTCTCGAACATCTTGGATCGGGCCGTTATCGACAAGACCGGGGGTTTCCGGAGTATCCGATCTCCACTTGGAGATGCCACCCGGAATGGACTCCACGCCGGCAACGCCCCGCCGATCCCGAAGATCACAAAAATCTGCTGAACCAGGATTCCAAGCGTAAGCGCTTTATAACCAAAGAGTTTGGCCGGTTTTTGTTGGCATATACGGTCCAATCTGTGCACGCGCCCCTAAATAACAGATTCGACTCTAGTTACTGGCGCGCGGGCATCACGATTGGCCCTATATGCTGGGTTATGGCCGATCGACCCGCTCGGCTCGGGGATGTTGCCCCTGTCGAACTCGGGTTCTCACCTTTCCGCATTGCTAACGAATTCTGTTAAGCCATTTGTGTAGTCCCTTTTCATGTGGCCGGCGTGCTATATTTGGCTGGTCTCGGAGCAGGCAGGCGATTATGAACACATACGCCCGGCGTGCCAGCGGAGCGCTCGCGTTTTTGGTGGTTGCGATACTCCCTGGCTATGCACAAACCCAATTCTCTTTTAGCTATACCTTGCCGATTACCGGCGGCGGGTCGATAACCGCAAGCGGAACCCTGACCACGACCGGAACCAGCTCTCCTTACCAGGTGACCGCCATCAGCGGCACTCGCACCGTCACAGGCGCATCGAGCGGCAATGGCAGCGCGGCCATTACTGGACTCATAACAAATCCTTCAGCCGACGGTTACAAAGTCACCGCAAATCCCAACCTCCTCAACTATGGTGCTACGCCTCTTCTGAGCGACTCCGGTATTTTCTATACCATCAGCAACACTAGCCAAGAAGACGTTCACGGCGGCATCGAGATCTATTACGATGGGCAGGGGTATACGGAGAACTCCTCTTTGGTGGGAGACGGCACGTTTACCGCAACGATTTTCAGCGGAGGTTCGGGCTCCCCCAACGGCATCACGATCATTAGCGGAAATACGCAGACGGTGGCGCAGGGCGCGGCGTTCCAGCCGCTGGTGGTGCAGGTCAATAGCGCCACAGGTCCGTTAACGAACTACTCGGTGGCCCTGTCGTCAACCGGGCCAGTCGTGCTCTCTTCGTCGACTGTCACCACGGGCGGCAACGGCCAGGCATCGATTTCGGTGACTGCCGGACCTTCCTCAGGCGCAGCCACGGTGACCGCCACCGTCACCGGCGGCTACTCGGTGACATTCAATCTGACCGTGAACACCGCCACCGGTCCAGTGCCCACCGGCATCGTGATCATTAGCGGAAATACCCAGGCAGTGGCGCAGGGCGCGGCGTTCCAGCCGCTGGTGGTGCAGGTCAACAGCACCGCAGGTCCGCTAGCGACGTACACGGTGAACCTATCGACAACCGGGCCAGTCGTGATCTCTTCGCCCACTGTCATCACGGCCAGCAACGGCCAGGCATCGATTCTGGTGACTGCCGGAACTTCTTCGGGCGCAGCCACGGTGACTGCCAGCGTCAGCGGCTACGCGGTGACATTCAATCTGACCGTGAACCCTGCCGGTCCCGTGCCCAACGGCATCGCGATCGTTAGCGGAAATACGCAGGCGGTGGCGCCGGGCGCGGCGTTCCAGCCGCTGGTGGTGCAGGTCAATAGCACCGCAGGTCCGTTAGCGAACTACTCGGTGTCCCTGTCGCCAACCGGGCCAGTCGTGCTCTCTTCGTTTACTGTCACTACGGGCAGCAACGGCCAGGCATCGATTCCGGTGACTGCCGGAACTTCCTCGGGCGCAGCCTCGGTGACCGCCAGCGTCACCGGCGGCTACTCCGTGACATTCAATCTGACCGTGAACCCTGCCGGTCCCGCGCCCACCGGCATCGCGATCATTAGCGGAAATACGCAGGCAGTGGCGCAAGGCGTGGCGTTCCTGCCGTTGGTGGTGCAGGTCAACGACACTGCAGGTCCGCTAGCCTCGTACACGGTGGACCTATCGTCAACCGGGCCAGTCGTGCTCTCTTCGTTTACTGTCACCACGGGCAGCAACGGCCAGGCATCGATTCCGGTAACGGCCGGAACTTCCTCCGGCGCAGCCACGGTGACCGCCAGCGTCACCGGCGGCTACTCGGTGACATTCAATCTGACCGTGAACCCCCCGGGTCCCGTGCTAACAGCCAACAGCTTCCTGAACGCTGCGAGCGGCGCGGTGGGACAGCTTTCGCCCTGTAGCCTGGCGATTATTTCCGCGGCCGGGCTGACCCCCGACGCCGGCATCGCCGATCTAACGAGCGGACCGATCTTCGGCCGCTTGCCGAAATCCGTGAATAACTTGAGTGTCACCTTCGGTGGGGTTCCCGCTCCCATCCTGCGCGTTTCTCCGGGCTCCGGCGCCACCAATCCGCAAGTGATGCTGCAGGTCCCATGCGAAGTTACTCCAGGCAACAGTGTTCCGGTGATCGTCAATGTCAACGGAAGCGGGACGGCGACCGTCGACATCCCGATTTTGGTGGTCAGCCCGGGAATTCTGACGCAGCCCATGTCCGACGGCGTGGTGCGCGCGGTTGCTACGCGCGCCGACGGATCGTTCGTCGACGTCGGCGGCACCGATTCCTACGACCCCGATAATCCGGTTCGCCTGATTGAAAATGTACGGTTCTACCTAACCGGGCTGGGCATCACGACGCCTGCGATCGGCACCGGCTACGTCGAGGATCCCGACGCCACTCTCGCTGGTGTGGATTCGGTGGTGGCCGGCAATGTCGTGGCTGGGATCGTCAACGGCCCGACCCTGCAGGTAATCAGCGCGCGGGCCGCTCCCGATCTGATTGGCATCTACGAAGTCCAGGTGGCGATCCCCGCGAACGCACCGACGGGCAACAGCGTCGGCCTGCAAATCGGAATCACTCCTGTGGGTGGGAACACGACGGTTTACGCGCCCACCGTGATTGTGCCGATCGGGCAGTGAAGCGCTCGCTGGGAGCGGCCGATGACTTGACTGTCGCTCGACAGCGCCGAGGGTTCGCCGGTGGGGCCGAAGGTTTGAGTCGCGGAGGGCTTGCCCTCGATGAACTCCATGACCAGGTAATCCGGCCCGATATCGTACAGGGCGCAGATGTGCGGATGGTTCAGGGCCGCAAGCGAGCGCGCTTCCCTCTCGGAGCGATCCGTGAACCGGCCGTGCAAGACTTCGATGGCGACAGTGCGACCCAGGCGGGTATCGCGAGCACGGTAGACCGCGCCCATGCCCCCGGCGCCAATGGGAGCAAGGATGTCGTAGGGTCCGAGTCTGTCGCCGGCGGAAAGAGGCATCTCTGGCGTTCATTCCAGTGTATCGGAGGAGGGAAACGATAGCCCTGGATAACGGCATAACTGGAAACTAACCGGCACCCGGAACCTCGCGGGTTTCTCGACGCGAGCCAAAATTGCGCTCCGGGAAGCTTCGGCCGGTTGACGCGCCACTCGGGCAAAACTCGGATTTGGGCTACGCGGGCCGGAAGTCTCCTGGTCGGAAGTTGCATCCAAGAGCGGCCACGAAGCTGGATCGCCTAACACCACACCCCGGGGTCATCTTCGCGAACGGCCTTATTTTAACGCCCATGGAGGGTACCCCTGGTAGCCCACCCGTTAAGGGCTGCGCAAAAGAAGACCAACAGTGTCGCTTTCCACGCCGGCCTGCTGTCGCGTCGAGACTCCCAGTCGGGCTAAAGAAAGCATCACCAAGCTCGATTTTCAGGACAAGTTGTCCTGAAAATTCGTGTACTTTCTAATAGAATCAATGGCTTGCAGGGATTTCTCAGGACAAGTTGTCCTGGAGGGTAGCGCCTCTTCAGCTCGCCACGCGAGAGGACCTCGCCCGTCACAGGTCGTACAAGCCGGCGCCGAGAACCTGGGGCATGATGCATGGGGCCGCGAGACACGATATCGGCGTCCCGGCAAGGACCGCTCCCTATGGTCGCGGTTCGGGTTTCCGCGCTTGCGCGCTCATTCCCGCCAGCGCCTCCAGAAGATCGCGGAAGCGCCGCCGGCTTACGTCCAGCCGATGGCCTTTTTGCAGCACCACTTCTCCCGACCCGCCGGTTACCGGGACCACTTCCGTCACGGCATTCAAATTAATCAGCGCGGCACGCGAGATGCGGAAAAAGCGCGCCGGATCCAGACGCTGCTCCAGCTCGTTCAGCGACGGGTCCATCCAATACTGCCCGCTATCGGCCACCAGCCGCGTGAGGCTCCCCTCTGTGCCGAAGAAGAGCACCCGTGCTTCGCCCACCACCAGGTAATGCGCGCCGCTTCGCACCAGAAACCGGGCCGGTGTGGCGTGCTGCCGGCGGACGGCCTGGTCGAGCGCCTCCTCCTGGATGCCGGTACCCCGCATTGAGCGAATGCGCTCCAGCGTCTGCGCCAGGCGCACGCGGCCGATGGGCTTGAGCAGGTAGTCTACCGCATGCAACTCGAACGCCTCCACCGCGTACTGGTCGAAGGCCGTGCAAAAGACCACGTGCGGGCGCGGCTTGGGAAGACACGCCGCCACGTCCAGTCCGCTCGATCCGGGCATCTGAATGTCCAGCAGGATCACGTCGGGCCGCAGTTCGGCGGCCATTTCCATGGCCTGCACACCCGTCCCTGCTTCGCCCACCACCTCGACATCGGCGTGCGCGGCCAGCATCTGGCGCAGGCGGACGCGCGTGGGCGCTTCATCGTCCACTATCAAAACGTGTATCACGCGTCTGTTCCCCGGCCGGCAGCATCAGCACCACGTATGTGCCGCTCGCCCGGCTCTCCCAGGATAACCGGGCGGCATCGCCATAGTAACCGCGCAGCCGTTCCATAATGTTGCGTAACCCGTGGCCCTCGCCGCCGTTTTCGAGCGAAAATCCGGGCGGAAAACCGGGGCCGCTGTCGGACACCTCCAGACGCAATCGCCCGTCATCCAGCGCCGCCCGCAATCCCACCGTGCCCGGCCCTTCCACGGCCGAGACGCCATGCTTGATGGCGTTCTCGATGAGCGGCTGGATGCTCATGGCCGGAATCGGGAGGTGCGCGGCCGCCGGATCGACATCGAATTCCACATGCAGGCGCTCGCCGAACCGCGCTTGTTCGATGCGCAGGTAGGCGGAGACGAACTCGATCTCCTCGCCCAGCGGCGCCCATTCGTGCTCCGACTTGCGGAGCGTGTAGCGGAACACCTGCGCGAGTTGCTCGATCGCTTCGTCGGCCTTTTCCGGCTGATAGTGCACCAGGCCGGCGATCACGCTCAGCGAGTTGAACAGGAAATGCGGATTGATCTGCGCGCGCAACGCTTTCAACTCGGCGCGGCTGGCCAGCCAGCGGAGCTGCTGCTCGCGCTCCTCCTGCCGCCGGCGTTCCACGCGAAAGCGGACGTTTTCGAGCACCACGGCGAGCGCGCCAGTGAGCGAATGTAGCAGCCGCCGGTCGTCGCTGAGGAACGGAATGCCATCGGGGCGCGCGGCCAGGCCGATGAACTCCGCCGACAGACCGTCGGGGTCGGCGGCCGGCGTGCTGTCGAATCTGACCGTGGCGGGAGCCTGAAAGATGCCGCCCAGGCTGCTCTCGGCGCGGGTCCGCAGGTCGTCTTCGGTGACCGCACCCTGGATGTCGCGAATGAACTGGCGTTCGGCCTCCGCGGCGGAGTACGGACGCCGCAACCACGTGCGATCGATGGCCCGCGCCACGCGATCGTACACCCATGGACCCGCCAGCCAGAAAAGCGGCAGCCCCAGCGCATAGGCCCAGGGATTCCACTCCACGCGCTGGCGCATCGCGAAACCAGCGGCCAGGATCGCCAGCCCCACGGCCAGGAATGCGCCGCGCTTTACCAGCAGGTCGAAGAAGACCAGGCGTTCGCGGTAATAAAGGCTGACGCAGAAGAACGCCAGCAGCAAATAATCCGGCGCTTCGAAAAGAAATACGCCCAGGCCGGCCAGGCTGGCGCACGCGCAAGCCAGCATAAGCGCGAGCAGGATTCGGATGGCGGACCGGTGCGCGCGTTCGCGCGGCGCCAACGGCCGGCGCGAGAATATCTGCAGCAACAGGGCGGCGGTGGTGGCCAAGGCCAGAGTCATGGCGGGAGCGCGATATAGGTATTCACTCCAGATATCCAGGCCGCGCAACACGTTGGAAGCCACGCCGGCGGTATAGACCGCAGCCAAAACCCATCGCCAAACCGTCGGCGCGTTCGAGGAACTTGCAAAATTCCGCCCACAGACCGGCGGGCTAAAGCCCGCCTCACTACTCTTGGTGGGGCGGCCTTCAGCCCGCCAACCCGGCGACAGCCGGGCCGCCAGACGGAATTTTGCAAGCCCTTCGTTCGACTCCGCCTCGAAGACCAGGTGCAGGATGAGCGGCGGAATCAGGCCGGCGGTGAGGCTGCGAACCAGGACCTCCGGGAAGGCCACATGCAGCGTCAGGACGCGAAACAGCAGGTTGCTCAGAAACGCCGCGGCGCACGCCAGCGTGAACAAGGGAAAGACCGAGCGCTTGGTGTGCCGCCGGTCGCTCCAATAGAAGGCCGTGAGGAGCGAGAACGTGAGCGCCCCAAAGATGTAGACCACCAGCGATACCAGGTCGAGCAGCGAGTAGTCCATCATGGGGAATTCTTGATCGGCTTGCCCGTCACCCTGGCGAGCACCCGCAGGATGACGGTAGAAAAGCGACTGTCGAGGAGCATCGCGGCACGTTTCCCATCGTCCGTCTCATAGACCAAGCCCAGAAACTCGTAGTCCAGAAGCAGGCCGAAAAGCGTGGGGTGTTTGGCCGGGAGTTGCGCTCCGTCCACGGCGGCCACGTGCGGCCAGGCGGCTTCGCCGGAACTGAGACTGAGCACCTGCGAGGGCTTAATGCGCACCGTTTTCTTGGCTGTGAACACCGTAGCCGGCGCGATTTCCACCACAATGGCATCGCCGGTCACCGTCAGAGTGGTGTTCCAGTCGTAGTGGCCGGCCTTCACTGGCACCGTCCCGCCGATATAGCGGATCATGTTCCACGATTTGCGTTCCGCGGAACTTGACGGCTGGCAAAGGACGGTCGCCACGGCGATATATGTGAGCGCACGCCGCATGATCAAGCGACTTCAGTATAAGCGCGGCATCCGGCCCGCTTCAACGAATTCCCGCCGAGCGGCGGATGCCGATTCTGACTGGCGCGGGGCGGTTTTGAGCGGCCCGCGCCGCTCAGCGTGGAATCCGGCCACTCAGCGGAATTTCTTGGCCTGCGCGGTTTTGAGCGGCCCGCGCCGCTCAGCGTGGAGTCCGGCCACTCAGCGGAATTTCTTGGCCTGGGCGGTTTTGAGCGGCCCGCGCCACTCAGCGTGGAATCCGGCCACTCAGCGGAATTTCTTGGCCTGCGCCGCGTGATCCGTCTATCATTCGGATGAGGCAAAACATGACCAGAATCCGGCTGCTGCGGCTCTTGTTGCCGATGATCTTCGCGTGGGGCGCGTGGGCGCAACGCATCCAGAATATGGACATTTTCTTCCTGGCCGGCCCATCCTTTGCCAAGGCGCAGGTCATTGGCGGCACTAATGTAACGGTGTACGGTTCCACAGGCTACAGTTCCACCACCGGCTACGGCTACCAGTTCATGCGAAAATCGGCGGTCAGCCTGTGGGTGGAGTTTGCCCCGTTCGCGGGCATCCATCCGGCCGCCGAAACAGCCACCATTCCCGGTTCCGTCTCGCTAACTTCAATCATCTTCGCGCCTGGTATTCGGGTGATGGCGCCGGTGCAATCGCGCATCTCGGTTTTCGGGGTCCTGGGAGCCGGCTGGGGCGACTTTTCCGTTCCCACCCTCACGTCGGACAATCCTCCAGATCTCAAATCGGGTGACACGGGCCATTTCGTAACAGATTTGGGAGGCGGTATAGACATTCGCCTGTCGCGGTTGTTCAGCTTTCGCGTGGATGTCCGCGACTACGTCACCGGCCGCGATCTGGGCGGCGTCCCCGGCCGGAACCACCTCTTACCCTCGTTAGGTTTTGCGGTGCATTTCTAAAGCGCTCAACGCTCGAGTTCGGCGGGCTGCACTCGCCCAACCCGGATGTTGTCGGCTGAAGCGCTCGGCGTTCCAGTTGTGAGTTTCCATCCATTCGACCGTTGACCCGGGGTGCTTATGAACCGGCTAATCTCTCCTCATTCTCTGGGGTTTCGTTTTCGGACCAGCGAGGCTGGTCATCGATGCATTATCGGCCCTTCCTCATGAAAGTCAAGGGTTTTTCGATGTGATTGAAAAATCGGCTGGAAAAGAAATAATCGAGTGCGGGCCATTCCCCGCCGCTCTGCTACGCAGAGTACTTTAAATTTGGGGATTAGCCGGTTAAGTGCTTAACCGTTTTGGGGGTTCCGACTGTTCAGTCCCAGCACCGCTCCCTTACGGTTGCGGCTCTGTTACGGTTGCATCGTGTTTGCAGCTACTTACAGAGCCACGACCGTAAGGGAGCGGTCCGTGGACGCCCATTCCCCCAGATCGGTTAAGCTCCCGTTGACCCGCCTTGACTCTCAGCGTGACCGGAGATACTCTAAAAGTCCCTCCGCGTCCCCCATTTCCAGGCCCACCCGAGGAGACCCCGTGCTTCGGCTCTACAGCAGTTCTACGGCCCTTATGGCTGCCACGCTCATTTCGGCCTCCCAGTTTCCCCTCCAGGCACAATCCACTAATGGCGCCGTGAACATCTCTGTAACTTCCAGCGCCAATCCGGCAGTTTATGCCGCGCCCCTGACTTTCACTGTGGCCGTCGTACCGCCGGTCGCCGGCAGTCCTGCGCCAACGGGCGTGGTATCGGCGACTCTCGCGGGCTCGAACCCGCTGGGGAGCGCTGCCTTGGACGCCGCCGGTCACGCGGTCATCGCGGTTCCTCCGATGCCGGGCGCCGGATCGAACACCGTAACATTCTCCTACTCCGGCGATGCCCGGTACGCGCCGTCGCAGTCGACGTTCACGCAGTTCCTCAAAAAAGCCAACAGCCATACCGATGCTTTCCTGAGCGGGAACCTGCTGTCCGCGACCGTACGCATCGACGAACCCTCGGCCGGCACCGGCAGTTCTCCCAGCGGCACGGTGCAATTCTTCGATGGGACCACGCTCTTGGGATCGGCGACCCTCGCTCCATCGTCGCTGTTGACCTCCATCGCCACGCTGCCTGCTTCCACGGCGCCCGCGACCCTCACGGCGGTCTATTCGGGCGACGCCAACTTCAACGTCAGCCGCTCGGCCAGCGCCGTCCAGACCGGCGCGGGCTCGGTGACCCTCTCGGTAACTTCCAGCGCCAATCCATCCGTTTTTGCCGAGCCCGTGACCTTGAAGGTCGCGGTTGCGCCGGCGGCGGTGGGCGCGCCCGTCCCCACGGGCTCGGTGAGTGTCAGTATTTTGGGCCTATTCGGCCTGGGAAGCGTGACGCTCGACGCCGCCGGCCAAGGCTCGCTGACGGTACCGCTGAATTCCACGTCGGCCACCAGCATTCCCTGGGGCTTCGCCGCGGGGTCGAACAGCGTCTCGCTGACTTACAGCGGCGATGCCAACTATGCCACCGCCCAGACTACCTTTACGCAATCGGTCAACAAAGCCGACACCGGCGCCACCATCAGTGTTTTCGGCGCCGGCTCATTGGCTCCCGGGGGCCTGGCCGTTCACACCACGGTGTTCGACAACGATCCCTCCGCTGCGCCCATCGGATTCGCGCTTCCCGGCGCCGGCGCGGGCAGCGCCAACCCTACGGGCAACGTACAGTTTCTACAAGGAGGCGCGTCGATCGGTACAGCGACGTTAAGCCCGACCGCCCATTTGGAGTCCACCGCGTACTTATTGGCCAACGCGAGCACTTACTATCCCGTGGTCGCGAACTATTCCGGCGATGCCAATTACAATGCCAGCACGGTAACGTCGACCAACCAGGCATCCCCCGCGCCCACCGTCACGGTGACGTCCAGCGCCAATCCGACCAGCTTCGCCCAGCCGGTGACGTTCTCGGTGACGGTTGCTCCCGCGGTTGCCGGTGGCGCCGTTCCCAGCGGCGCTGTTGTGGCCACTGTCTTCGGTTCGGAAACGTTGGGCAGCGCCTTCCTGGATGACTACGGCCACGCTTCTTTCACGGTGCCCGAAACCCTGATCGCCAACGTGTGCGCCAACTGCACCGCAACAAGCTCGTTCCTGGCCTGGGGCTTGGCCACCGGATCCAACGTGATTACCGTGACTTACTCCGGCGATTTCAGTTACGGCCAGACGCAGACCACCTTCAACGAAGTGGTCAATAAGCTGGACACCCTCACCAGCGTCGGCGTAGCTCCCGCCGTCTCACCCGCGAAATCTTTCACCATTGTGGCCACGGTGGGCTTCCACGCACTCCAGATACTGACAACGCCGTTTGCCATTCCAAGCACCGGAAGCCTGAGTCCCAGCCCCACCGGCAACGTGGCCTTCTTCGATGGAACCACGCTCATTGGCACGGTCCCCTTGATCCAGGAAATCAATTTCACGTCCACCGCGACCCTCTCCGTCTCCACCCTGCCCTCATCTCTGAGCGCGGTGTACTATGGCGACACCAACTTTAACGGCAGCAGCTCGGCGAGCACCGCGCTATCCGGTGGCGCGCCGGTCAACATGCGTGTCACTGCGGGTGGGGGCTCGCTAGTATACGGAGAGGCTTTCCCCATCGTCGCAACGCTGTATTCCGGGATGGTCGACAGTCCTACTCCGACGGGCACGCTGACTTTCTACGACGGCTCTCAGAATCTGGGATGGACCGCGACCCTGGACGCCGCGGGCGCCGGCACGCTGCTCCTTCCGATGCCTCTGGGCAATCTGGCGGGCTGCGCTCCGGCTTGCCCGGCAGCCGCGCCGGTGATGGTTTTGAGCCCCGGCACGCATTCCATCACGGCGGCCTACAGCGGCGATGCGAATTACGCCGCGGTGACCTCTTCGCCGCTTACTCTGAATATCGCCCAGGCGCCTTCCATCACCACGGTCTCCGGCGCCTGTGCGGTTCTGTTGCCGGGGCAGTGCGTCGTCGCGGCCAGTGTGGCGCCTGCCCAACCGCCGGCTGGCGGGCCAGTCCACTTCATGGTGATGGAACGCTCGGGCCTGGTGGATGGCGACCCCTCCGGAACGGTGCAGTTCTTCAACGGCGCCACGTCCGTGGGAACGGCCTCGGTGACCTCCAGCATCACGCTGAACGTGACCTCCACCGCGAGCCTGAGCACCACTGTCGGCGCCTCTTCGGCGGTCTACTCGGGCGACGCCAACTTCCTGGGAAGCACTTCCAGTTCCATGACGCAGCCCCCAACGAAGTTGGCCACTGGCGTGAGCCTTTCCAGCAGCCCGAATCCCAGCATCGCCGGTCAATCCGTCACGCTTACGGCAAATGTCTTTCCGAGTTCGCCGAGTCTGAATAACGCGAGTCTGGCGCCCACCGGCACGGTCAGCTTCCTGGACAGCACAACTCCATTGGGGCAGGTGACACTCACCACGGCGATGGCCAGCTTCACCGCCACCTTCACTACCGCGGGTCCGCATTTTCTTTCCGCCCACTACAGCGGCGACAGCAACTACCTGCCGTCATCTTCCGCGGGGTACGGCCAGACAGTAAACCCCGTGAGCGGCGCCCTGGGAGTCTTGAGCCTGACTCCGAGTACGCCCACGGCGTCGTACGGCCAGCAGGTGGCTTTCTTCGTTGGGGTGACCGGTTCCGGATTCGCGACGCCCGGAGGCCAGGGTGTCCTGCTGGATGGCGCGACTGTAGTCGCCGGTTGGGAGTGGGACCTGAACTCCGCGCAGGTGATCGTCTCTTTACCGGTGGGCACCCACCAGCTTTCGGCCGCGTGGCCCGGCGACAGCAACTTGCCTCCAGCCGTATCGCCGGTCCTTACGTATATAGTCACCCGAGCACCCACTTCGACTAGCTTAAGCTCGCTGGCCGCGAGTGTGACGTCAGGGCAGGACGTGGTGGTGGCCACGGTTGTCAGTGCCTACGGAACGCCCTCAGGCACGGTGCAGTTCCTCGACGCCGCCACGCAGGCGGTGCTGGCGACCGCGACTTTGAATGCGGGCAGCGCCACCGCGACGCTGCCGGCGTCGGACTCTTCGATTCCGATCGTTGCCGTCTACTCCGGCGATGCCAACTTCGCACCCAACACTACGGCGCCGCCCACTTTGGCGATGGTCGATCCGGCAGCGAACGTCATCGAATCCGTAGCCGCGCCCGGCGAGATGGCCACCATCTATGGCGCGAATCTGGCGACCTCCACCGGCACAGCCACACCGCCGCTGCCGACCACGCTGGGTGGGGCGACGGTGACCGTCACCGACATTGCCGGGGTTAGCCGGCCTGCTCTTCTGTACTACGCCTCGCCGGGACAGATCAATTTCGTAGTCCCAACCGGCAGCGCCATCGGTCCGGCAACTCTTTCGGCCGGCGGCCAGAGCCTCTCGTTCTCGGTGACGCCAGTCTCGCCCAGCCTGTTCCCGATAGGGCAGATCGTGGCCGTGCATCCGGACGGCTCGCAGACCGTCGTGGACACGGATGGGCCCATCGTCTTCGGTTCCGACAGCCTCTACCTGGTGTTGTACGCCACCGGCGTCCGCAACCGCTCGTCCCTGTCGGGCGTTACCTGCACCGTCGGCAACAACCTGATTTTGCCGGTGACCTATGCGGGAGCGCAATCGCAATTCCCCGGCCTGGATCAGGTGGTGGTGCCGTTGCCTACAAGTTTGCAGGGTGTGGGCACGGTGAGGGTGGTTGTGACGGCCGATGGATATGGCAGCAACGCGCTTTCGCTCACGTTCCAGTAGCCATTTCAAGGAATCATCCGCACCAGGAAATAGCAGATCACGCAGATCCAGAAATCGATCGCCAGGCCCCAATCGATGCGGTAGAGCTGGTGCTGCCCGCGCGGCGGAAGGTAGCGATAGATTCCGTAGTAGATGACGTTTCCCACCAGCACGGCGATCAGCGATTGCCAGAACGAGCGGTTGAAGACCTTACGTTTGGGTGTGGGCATCGCGGCGGATTTCTATTGGCCGCCGATGAACGCCGATAAGAAACCTCTTGTTTTTGTCCGCGTTTATCGGCGTTCATCGGCGGCTCAAGTGTCTTTTCCTTCGAAGTCGGAGTCTAGTCCTGCCTCCCTCACGGGTGGAGATCTGTGAGAGAGTCGCCAATTACGCCTTCGGACCACTCCATGGCATCGCGTTCGCGTGCTTCATCGGCGGCCATCTCGCGGTAGGAAGCTTCAAGATCCTGCAGCACAACACGTATTGTACACGTACCGGCGGAACTGTCGCAGCAAAGTGATGTCCCCTTGAGCAAAGTAGAAATGTCCTCTTGACGGCCCCAAGCTGTGGGGATGCAGGAAGGACCACTACTGATGACCCAAGCCGAAAGAGACCGGCTGGCGACGCTGAAGAAAGTCAAGAAAAAGGTGATTACGCAGCGTGCGGCTGCATTGCTCGTCTCCGCTTCATCGGCACACGCAGAATAACACGCACTCACCAGGGGCCCTGGCGGAAGGGGACATTTCTGCTTTGCCAGCGAGGGGACATTTCTACTTTGCCTTGACACACAAACGGAACTTGCATCTTTCGTCCCATTCCAGTAATCTCTATAGAGTAATAGTCCATCAAACCCTATCTGTAAAGGGGTGATTATGCTAGCCACCATGACCGATACCATCCCCAGCCGACAAGAGCTTGAAATTGAACATGATCGCACTGTCCGCGAGGAGATCGAGACCTTCCGTGCGCGATCCCAGGCGTATCTCGCCGGCGACATCACCGAAGATCAGTTCCGCCCCTTCCGGCTGAAACACGGCATCTACGGCCAGCGGCAGGCCGGCGTCCAGATGGTGCGCTGCAAAATCCCCGGCGGATTGCTCACCGCCCCCCAAACGGAGCAACTCGGGCGCATCGCCGACGAATTCGGAGGCGGCCGCGGCCATCTCACCACGCGCCAGAATATCCAATACCACTTCGTGCCCCTGGCGCGCGTTCCCGACCTGATGCACATGCTGGCCGACGTGGGCCTCACCAATCGCGAAGCCTGCTACAACACCGTCCGCAACGTGACCACCTGCCCCTGGGCCGGCATCGCCCACGACGAAGTGTTCGACGTTCGCCCCTACGCCCAGCGCGTGGCTTACGCCTTCCTCCGCAAGGACCTCACCAGCGACCTGCCGCGCAAATTCAAGATCGCCTTCGATGGCTGCGCCGGCGACGATTGCATTCAGGGCGCCATCAACGACATCGGACTGCGCGCCGTCATCCGCGACGGACGCCGCGGCTTCCGCATGATCGTCGGCGGCGGCATGGGGCCGCTCCCCATGGAGGCGAAGCTGCTCGATGAGTTCGTGCCCGAAGAGCGGCTGCTCAACAAGTGCGAAGCCGTCATCCGGGTCTTCAACCAGAACGGCAACCGGCGCAACAAGAATATGGCGCGCATGAAATTCCTCATCCGCGACCGCGGCTTCGAATGGCTGCGCGAGCAGATCGAAAAGGAATTCGCCAATATTCTGGCCCACGGCGGCATTGCCTGGCCGGCATTCGTGCCGGAAGGTTTCGGCGGATACCAGTCGCGGCCGCAACCGCTGGGCAACGGCGCGCTGCTTCCGGTGGTGAATGGTCCGCAGGACAGCGCCTGGCGCCGGAGCAACGTCCGCACGCAAGAGCAGGCGGGCTACGCCGCGGTCACGGTCAAGGTGGAGCAGGGTAATCTCACCGGCGACCAGTTGCGCGCGCTGGCGCGTATCGCCACCACGGCCGGCGACGGACTGGTACGTGTCGCCATCGAGCAGAACCTGGTGCTGGCATACATTCCGCTGGCCCGCCTGGACGCCGTGCACGCGGCGCTCGAAGAGGCCGGCCTCGGCGAATCCGGCGCCAACGAGATCCAGGACGTGATCACCTGCCCGGGCGCATACACCTGCAACCTGGGGCTCACCAAAACCATGAACCTGGGCGCAGCGCTGGCCGAGACGGTGCACCGCTACGACGATCCGCAGGTCCGCAGCCTCACTATAAAAGCCAGCGGCTGCCCCAATTCCTGCGGACATCACTGGATCGGCGACTTCGGATTCTACGGGAACGCGCGCAAAATTGAAGGCCGCGAACTGCCGTACTACCAGATGCTGCTCGGCGGCGGCTATGACGAAGAGGGCATCATGCGCTTCGGGCTGGCCGTGCAGTCGATTCCCGCGCGCCTGGCGCCCGAGGCCGTAACGCGCGTCCTGGACCATTTCCTGGCTCATCGTCAGGATGGCGAAAGCTTCCGCCAGTACGTGCTGCGCTACAAAGTGGAGGTTTTTCGCGCGCTCACCGCCGACCTCGCCAAGCCCGCCGAACTGTACCCCGAGCTTTACCAGGATTGGGGCGACGACGCGGCCTTCTCGCTGCAGCTTGGCCGCGGCGAATGCGCGGCGTAGCCGCAAGCTTTCAGCACTTCTGACGGGCCTGCGGCGCTATCCGTGGAACCACTGACTGGCTGGCGGGCTGAAGCCGCATGCGGAGCACGCTCCGGAGCCGTTGCTCAAAACAAACCGTCGGTGGAGCAGTCAGTGGAGAGCACTCCTCACGTGCCTGCGCGCTGCGACAAAACCCATAACCTTGCCACCTTGAATCCGTACCTTTGCCAGCGCCGTTGTAGCGGTGCGTCGATTTGGGGGCCTCAATTAGCTTCTAGCACGGCCAGATCTGAGAAATCATCTCTCAGAATTTCATCGCCGCCCCACAATTTGTATCATGTTACATGTTCCGCGCATCCCATTGAAATCGCGGGCCAAGATGAAACTCTTGGCGAGCCTTGCGGCTTTGCGTGACATTGTGTTTCGATATCGGCCGGAACGGCGGTTGGATTGGAACTCGACAGAACGTGAAACGCTATCACGCAAAGCCGCCAAGCCGCAAAGAGGCGTAGGGATACCTCGACACCCTCTCCTTAGGATTTCAAGGGCGCAGCCCTTGGCTATCATTAGCTGCTGGCCGCATCTTGGGCGACTGCACCCGTACGACTGCCCCGCGTACGGAGTGGCTCTCATAACATTGCCGCAAATGCATTAAGGCGCTGGCCCATCGCTGCAAGCTTGAACCCTGGATTCAGGCAAGCCGGGAACATTCCGGAAATCATTTACGTCGATCGCGGTCGAGTCTTTCGTAGCCACTACGCCGTCAGGGAGGATCTATCCAAGACCGGTCAACCCGTGGGGGCGCCGTCAACCGTCCAGGCTATTGAGGATCGCGCAATTGAATGACACTGGTGCGGCGCGAAAGGCCTACGAAACATAATCGCTCAGATTTGTTCTTTGTCACTGTATTACGCGATCCTCAATAGGACGATTAGTAAACCATGGCCGACAAGGAGACCCAGACGCTCCGAGAACCTCTCCGCGCACGCTGCGAAGTCTGAATCGTCGAGCCGGAAATCTACGGGCGGCACAGTTTATTTTCCTTGGCCGGAGCAGCAGGTGTTCTTCCGAAGCTGATCCGGCGGCGCCACGTCTCACCAAACGGGGCTACGGGATCACGACCAGCCGGCGGCCGTGCACGCCGCGTTCCCATGCGCGCTCAATATCCCTGAGCGCGACCCGCTCGCTGTCAACCCGCAGCAGGCCCTGCGCTGCATGGTTCATCACCTGTTGAAGGGCATCGGTCAGCACCTCCCGAGGGGGAATGCCGGCCGTCCCCAGGATGGTCAGCGCCCCGCTCCGCAGCACCGCGGCGGGAAGCGTGATGGTTGGTCCCGCACTCTCGCCCACTTCAACGAGACGGGTCTCCGATCCGGCAACCGCAAATTCCGCGCGCGCGACGGCCGCGAGCAGGGCTTCCGTTGGTGCACCCCACAGGTAGTCGACAATCACATCGAAACCTTTCTCGCCGGCCGCGCGGCGGAAGGCTTCGATCAAGTCTTGGTCTGGCTGGTTGAGCCGTATTGTTTCATCCGCGCCAAGCTGGTAGAGCGTATTCAACACTTCTTCATTTCGTCCAGCGGCCACGACGCGTCCAGCGCGCAGGATTTTGGCTATCTGCACGGCCAACTTACCCGTGACCCCCGTCGCGCCAAGAATCAGGACGGTTTCGCCCGGAGCCAGTCTAGCGCGGTGCTTGAGCGAAAGCCAGGCGGACACCCCGGGGTTGGGAATCGCCGCGGCGATCTCGTCATCCAGGCCGTCGGGGACCGGAAAGCACTGCGCTCGCCGCACGACGGTGTGCTCAGCCATTGCGCCGTAGGGCCGCCGTGGCCCGCCGAAGAACACCCGCGTGCCATCGTCCAAGTGTCCTACGCCGTCGGCGCCGCACACCACCGGCAGTTGGCGCGGGCTGGCATAGTGCGAGCCGCCGGCCAACTGCTTGTCCACAGGCTTCAGCGCCGCGGCGCGGACATGTACGATCACCTCACCCTCGCCCGGATCGGGATCGAGGAACGGTTCGAACCGAGGTGGCTTCCCTATAGTATGCAGAACAGCGGCATTCATCATTTTTTCTCCCTCTCTCATCCGGTTCGTTCCGGGATCGCAGCTCGCTACGCGCGCTTTGCCCGGAAGCTTGACTCTCTCTGTTTTCTACGGTATCGCCTGGGAGTCGTCCCTGCTAACGGAGAAGTGGCGGTTTCTATCGCAAAAGGGTCAAAAGGTAATAAACTTGGCTGGAATGAACACTCAAGAGCTGCGGCGGCTAGCGGAGAGCGATGCTCCAGTCCTGGCTTTTGGGTTCTCCAGGTTGGAAGACAAAGACTGGGCGCCGCAGCACAGCCATGCGCGCGGGCAGCTCTTTGCGCTCACCCAAGGGCTGCTCATTGTGGAAGCTGCCGGGGGACGGTGGATGTTTCCTTCCCAGCGCTGTGCTTGGATCCCGCCGGGATGCTTACACAAGGCACGCTCAGTGGGAAGGGCGGCCGGCACGATGCTTTACTTCTCCGCGGAGCTAAGCCAAGGCTTACCGTCAGAACCGCGTGTCCTTGGCTCGTCAGAATTGCTGTTCGAGATTGTCAATCGGATTCTCGATTGGGGTCGCCCCCAGTCAATTGGCCATCCGGAGCGTCGTCTACTGGCGGTCCTGCAAGATGAGATTCGGCGTCCGGAAGAACAGATCCTGCGCCTGCCACTTCCGAGGCAGGCAAAGCTGGCCAAAGTGGCCCGCGCTGTTCTACAAAATGTTGCGGACGACCGTACCTTAGATGAATGGGCTAAGGACGCGGGCATGGCCCGGCGCACTTTCATGCGCGCCTTTTCCCGTGAAATGTGCATGCCGTTTGGCCGTTGGCGGCAACACGCACGACTGTTCGCCTCTCTCGAAATGCTGGCGCAGGGAATGTCTATAACCGATGTGGCAATCGCGGTCGGTTATAGCAGCGTGAGCGCATTCAATGAAGTATTCCGTGCCGCACTCGGAACGACCCCCCAGGCGTATTTCAGGCGCGGCAAAAGGACGAGCCCCGGGCAAAATGATGAGGCCCCTAAAGGATATTGGGAATGGCACGAAGACGACAGCTCCCCTGAGTAGTCGCGAAGTTATTATTTCCCGTTATAGGGGCCCCTATGAGAATTGGGTTCCCGTTGTGACGGTTTCAGGCGGCAATCTTGAGGCCGACTGGAAGAAGTCAGCCGACTCTTGAACGCCTACGCCGCCGCCATTCTGGCTTCTGACTCCTGACTTCCTCGACTCCCATATCCCGCAGGGATATCTAGCGCGAAGCCCTTGGCTAGTTTGGTCTTAGGAGCCTCGGGTTTTTCGAGACTGGCCGATTTAATGGCCTATCTCTGGGATCATCGCCGAAATCATACCGTTGCCACCACCACCGCATTTGGACCCATAAACCTGCCACCGCGTTTTATGGGTCCAGTCACAGGACCGATCCATGGGCTGGCCCGCCCCTAGCCGCACGCGGAGCGTGCTTCGGAGCCGTTGCTCAAGGGAGAGCGATCGGTTGTCAGCTTGTATTTCCCGCCGCGGCTTCAGCGCACGATCAATCGTATCTGTGTAACGCCAGGAGCGTAGTGCCGTCTTGCCCGCGGCGGAAGTCCCCTCTGCGTTCTCTGCCTCCTCACCGCCCCTGCGCCTCCTAAGAAACAAAATCCTCGATCTGTTGGAAATAAAGGGCTTCGCTTTCCGCGCGTTCCACGCCACGTACGCTCCGTCAAGACTCTGTTTCTTCCCCCGCCAAACAGGCCACGCCAGTTCGATGCTCTCCTAAGAAACAAAATCCTCGATTTGCTGGAAATAAAGGGCCTTCGCTTTCTGCGCGTTCCAGCCCACGCACGCTCCGTCAAGACTCTGTTTCTTCCCCGCCAAACAGGCCGCGCCCAGTTCGATGCTCTGCGGTGAACTCGTTTTCTAGCGTTTCGATGCCCATGCTATCGTCGTTTTAGATGGCTAAAATTCGCCGCGTTCTCATTAGTGTCACCGATAAAACAGGCATTCTCGATTTTGCCCGCGCTCTGGCTGAATCCGGAGCCGAATTGATCTCCACCGGCGGCACCGCGCGCCTGATTCGCGAGGCGGGCATCGCCGTTCAGGACGTTTCCGACGTCACCGGCTTTCCCGAAATGCTCGATGGCCGCGTGAAGACCCTGCACCCCAAAATCCATGGCGGCATCCTCGCCGTTCGCGGAAATGCCGGCCACATGCGCGCCATCGGCGAGCACGCCATCGCGCCCATCGACATGGTGGTGATCAATCTCTACCGTTTCGAAGAGGCTGCCGCCAAGGCCGACGCCCGCATGGAAGATCTGATCGAAAACATCGATATCGGCGGCCCTGCCATGATCCGTTCCGCCGCGAAGAACCATCAGGATGTCGCGGTGGTGGTCTCGCCCGCGGATTACGACGCGATCCTCACCGAGCTTCGCGCGAACGGCGGCGCTTTGTCGGCCGAGACGCACTGGCGCCTCGCGAAGAAAGCCTTCCGCACCACCGCCGATTACGATGCCGCCATCAGTGCGCGCCTGGAACAGGTGGATTCGCCGGGGCCGCTGCCGCTCGATCTGAATCTGCGCGCGCCCAAGCTGATGGACCTTCGCTACGGCGAGAATCCGCATCAACAGGCGGCGCTCTACGGCCGCCGCGGGGCGGGCATCGCCGGCGCGGAACAACTCCACGGCAAGGAACTCTCTTACAACAACCTGGTGGACCTGGACGCCGCCTATCAGTTGGCCGTGGAATTCGCCGCGCCCGCCGTGGCCATCGTCAAGCACACCAATCCCTGCGGATGCGCCGAGCAGGAATCGCTCGCCGAAGCGTACCGCAAGGCCCTGGAGTGCGACCCGGTCTCGGCCTACGGCGGCGTGATCGGCATCAATCGCGCGGTGGACCAAGAGACCGCGCGCGAGATCGCCAAGCTCTTCGTGGAAGCCATCGCCGCGCCGGATTATTCGCCGGAAGCGCTCGCCATATTGACCGCGAGGAGGAATCTGCGCCTGATGCGCGTGCGCACGGCCGACGAGCCGCTGGTGGTGAGATCGATTTCGGGCGGCTATCTGGCGCAGACCGCCGACCGGGTGACGCTCGAACGCGCGCAGGCGGTGGTGAAGTCGCAGCGCCAGCCATCCGAAGAGGAGTGGAAGGCGCTGGAATTCGGCTGGAAGGTGGCCAAGCACGTGAAGTCGAACGCCATAGTCTACGCGCGCGCCGGGCAGGTGGTGGGAGTGGGCGCGGGGCAGATGAGCCGCGTGGATTCGGCCCGCTTCGGCGCCATGAAAGCGATTCTGCCGCTCGCCGGCACGGCAGTGGCGTCGGACGCGTTTTTTCCCTTCCCCGACGGCGTAGAGGAGGCCGCGAAGCACGGCGCCACGGCGTTTATCGAACCCGGCGGATCGATGCGCGACGCCGAAGTGATCGCCGCCGCCGACCGTTTAGGCGTCGCGATGGTCTTCACAGGCGTGCGGCATTTCAGGCACTAGCGGGGCAGGATGGTATCCGGCCGAGTGGTACTCAGCCCGCCATTCAGCGGCAAATGGGAACGCGCCGCAGGATGCCATCCCACCCTACATCAGCAAGCCGGTAATGGCGATTCCCACGCCCACCAGCCCGGCCATCACCCCCATGACCGGGAACATCTTTTTCCGCGAAATGAAATACAGCGAGGTCAGAACCAATCCGATCTCCAGCAGCCCTTCGCCAAAATCGTAGCGCAGCGCGCGATGCTCGTCGGCCTCGGCGGTTTCGTCGGATTTCCGCGCCTTTTCCTGCTGGGCGTCTCTCTGATCGGCGTATTTTTTCTTCTGCTCTTCGTAGCGTGCGCGCAATTTCCCGGCCGCATCTCCTTTGACGTCGAGGACGGACAGCAGGTCCTCGCCGAGTTCCACGTTGTGGAGTTTGATGCTGTTGGCCTGATAGTAGGCCCAGTCGTCATTCGCCGTGGATTTGTGCATGATGGCCGCGGTGTGCGTGCGGTGCGACGCGATGGTCACCACTGCCAGCATCACGGCCAGGATGGCGGCTAGCACCCCTACCGTTTTCCCCAGCGGGTCGTTCTCGCTTCCCTCGTGATGGATCTCCAGTTCTGCCATGGTTTCCGTATTATAAGCTAGTGCAGTGCGTCCAAAATCCCGGTGATTATGCTTCGGTCAGAAACCGCTCGGCTGAAGGGCATCTTGGAGTCGCCGGGCGAGCTGCGCTCGCCGGTCGGGCTGAAGCCCTCCGCGGACTGAAGTCCGCCCCACGGAGCTTCCAGTTCTTCTGAGCCCCGGCCGCCGGTGGTCTTTCGACATAATGGGCATTCTGCATGACGCACTACACTAGTGGACTGCCACCGGCATGCCTTCGATGGGTATAGACCTTCCCGTGCCGAGAACTCACTTTAATCCCCACGGAGCACCAACCGCGTTTTGGAGCGGCAGCAGCAATTTCGAATATGCTCACGCCCGGGCGCGGCTCCGTGACCCTCCTAACGGTGCGCGTTACACGTATACGCGTTTAGCGTAGGATAGAAGTGTATGGCAGTGACGCCGATGACGGTGGTAGAAACGGAAACCTTCCTGAATCGCGCCGAAGCCATCCTGCGGGAATCCGAACGGGCTGACCTGGTGGCCTACCTCGCCAGCAATCCTGAAGCAGGAAAAGTAGTGCCCGGGACCGGTGGCGCCCGGAAACTCCGGTGGGCCACCCAAGGAGCCGGAAAACGGGGTGGCGTGCGGACCATCTATTACTACCACAGTGACGCAATCCCCTTGTTCCTGCTCGATATCTACGCCAAGAACGAAAAGGCTAACCTCTCGGAAGCTGACAAACGGGCTTTAAAACGTCTGCTTCCGTTCCTTGTTTCGCGATATTTGAAAAGGAGCTGACCCTGACTATGCCAAACACCAAAAAGCCAAAAACCACCGCCGCCGGCCGCAGACTCATAGGAAGTGTAAAGCAAGCCATAGCGTGGGCGGACGGACAGAACGTCCCGGTCCGCGTGACGATGGTGGAAGTCCACCGCACACCTGTAATCGACGTTCGATCCCTTCGTCAGGCGCTCGGTCTTAGCCAGTCGCAGTTCGCTTCGCGATTCGGTTTCACAGCCGCCACGGTGCGGAACTGGGAACAAGGCAGAACCAAACCCGAGGGGGCAGCCCGCGTCCTCTTAGCAGTCATTGCTCACCATCCGGAAGCCGTCGTGGACGCACTGCGGCATGCCAGCTAAAGCCGATGCTGGTTTCTTTGTCCGCCCAGAATGTCCGCGTGCGTGGCGATGCCACCGGCATCGTGCTGCCGCCCGCGAGTGAACGCCGGCAGTCGCCGGCGCGCCGGGCGCAAACTGGGCCAAGCATAGCCCACGGGCTGTTCGCCACGGTCGGCGGGCTTCGCTCTATAGGGGGAAAAACGCTACAGCGGCAATAATCGTGGACCTTGTAAACTCAAAAACTATCAAAGGCTTAGGTCGGTATCCGAGGGGCCTTTGGTTTCCGTATTATAAGCTAGTGGACCGAGACGAAGAGTCGATGCGCGAAGCGCTGCGGATGGCGCGGTTGGGCGCATGCGCGGGCGAGGTGCCGGTGGGCGCCGTGGCCGTGGAGCGCGGCGAAATCGTGGCCCGAGCCTATAACGCGCCGGTGTCCCGCAACGACCCCACGGCTCACGCCGAGATTCTGGCTCTCCGCCAGGCCGCCGAGCGAATCGGCAATTACCGCCTCGAAGGCGTGACCCTGTACTGCACTCTGGAGCCTTGCGCGATGTGTGCCGGCGCGCTGGTGGCCGCCCGCATCGCGCGTCTGGTCTTCGGCACGCGCGATCTGCGATTCGGCGCGGTGCGCAGCAAGTTCCAACTGGCCGATTCCGAGCTGCTCAATCACCGCGTCGAAATTGTGGAAGGCGTTCTAGCCCCCGAGTGCGTCGAGCTGTTGCGCGAGTTCTTCGAAGGGAAGAGGCGGCCCTGCTAGAATAATCACGTGGCGGAATGGCGAAATAGGTAGACGCAGCGGCCTTAAAAGCCGCTCCTCGGCAACGAGGGTGTGGATTCGATTTCCACTTCCGCCACCACCCATCGTACTATCCCGATACTACAACTTGCACAGTACTCCGGTGGCACGTCTGGCACTATTCACGGGAGGCCAGACATCCGATAACAGTTATGTAAGGACGTCAACGCAAAATGAACTATCGGCATTTATCCCTGCGCTGCCAATGTGGCGAGATTCCCGACCGTATCGCGGAAGTAGGCTTCACGGACGATCACAGCATGGTGATCCACTGGTGGTGCACGGGGTGTCAAAAGGTGGTCTACGTTGCCAAACCGTTGACCGATTGCTGGCGGGAATGCCCCAGCCCGGACCATTCGCTCGACAGAGTCCTACCGAGCCTGAGCGCCGATTCCTACGAGGACCAGGACGCCTTGTTCCTGCGCAGCATCGGCGTGCAGGTGTAGCGAGCTTTAATTTCCGGCTTCCAGGTCTAATCCCTTCGCCTTTCAGGCGAACCGCTTTCCGCACTTCTCACGCGCCGGCGGCGCTATCCATGGAGCCACTGACTAGCTGGGCGGGCTGAAGCCCGCCCCACCCATCCGCCAGCGCTGCACTCTTCGCGGGGCGGGCTTCAGCGCGCCGGCAGTCATTTAGCTCCGCTACGGCCTCCGCAAACTGAAGCCATCGTCCGGCCGTATCATTAGAAATCGAAGCGCGCTTCCCCGGCGTGGGAGACCCACAATGAATACTTCCAATGGATGTCTCAGCAAGTTGGTCCAGCGGGCTCGTTCGGCTAGAACGGTGGCCCTGCTTTTCTGCGGCCTGAGTCCGCTTGCGTCTCAGGCGCCATCCCGGCAGCCTTTGGTGCTTGCCGTCGAGTGCCCCGGTAAAGACTGCACCCTGCTGAAAGGCACTCCCCAGACAGCCGGGATGCGCAGCGGTTTCGTACGCCTGAAGCCGGGTGAATCGGTTGGGTGGCATTCCACCGCGCAAAATGAGGAATCTTTGATCGTCCTGCACGGTGTGGGCGATGCGCTCATCGAAGGACAAGCCGGACGCAGTTTCGCGGCGCCGCAGTTCCTGTACATTCCCCCGGCTACGAGGCACAACGTGGAGAATACCGGCCGCGAAGTCCTTGAATACGTATACGTGGTGGCGCCCACATTGGGGAAGTGAGAGGGTTTCCGCTTAGCCCGGCCGTATTTACCGTCTCGCCTCGATTCTTTGAATCGCCTTGGCCAGGTCGGCGGGCGTGTGGACGGTCAGGGTCTTGCCTTTCAAACGGCGGACCGCCGCGGCAATGACGTCGGATTGCCCCTCCGAGGCTGACGATATCGTCGCGGGGGCGCCGCCTCCGCGTCCGCGGCTTCCCGTGCTGATGCTATCTCCTGGAACAGGCGGATGCGGACCTCCGGGCTTCGGGGGGCCTGCGGTGGAGAGCGGGGGGGGAGCCGTGCTTCCATTGCTCAAGCCACCGTCCGCGGGGGGAATATCCCGAACCGAGGTTGGAGCCGAAACAGGCCGCCGCGGACTCTCATACCGTACATAGAAGAAGCGCGGGCTTTCCTCGGCCGGTGTCGGCAGCACATCCTCGGGTATCCTGTTTCCGTAGCGCGATGTCGGACCCAGGAAGACGACGGTATCGGCGCGATTGGGCGAGGCGCGCTCGCGGCCAATCAGGCCGGCCAGAAAATCCACGTAGCCGAGCGGCTTTTGGAGCACGCTGACGTCGACGGTGGTCTGTTGCAGCGAGCGGATGGCGTCGGCCACCTTATCCACGTCGGAAGGGGAGAGGTTCTCGGCGCGGAAGACCTCCCGCTGTTGCTCCAGACTGAACACGACCAGGCGCACGGACGTGGCAGGCAGGTGCTCGATCAGCGCAGTGAGGGCGCTGATCAGCACCATGCGATCGTAAGGCCGAATGACGGTGCGGAACGTGGAGAATGCCGCGGCGTTGAGCAGCACGCTGAGGCGCATGGGCGCGGCGCCGTCCCGGTGCCGGGTATCGGGCGATATGGCCGACGAGAACTGCCGGACCGTGTTCGGAGGCAGCGCGAATGGGACGGCCCGGTTAGCGTGGGAGGGGTCAACCACGACCTGCCACTGCTTGCTGCAAACGCGATTGCGGTCGTCGCGCAAGGTGGATACCACGGAGTAGCGGCCGGCACCGAGAAAGTAGGCGCCGCGGATGTCGAAATTCAACCCCGACTGGAACGCCTCCGAAAGCCCGGTGCGCGCCAGCAGGTAAGTGGCTTCGCCACCCTCGGGCGCGATCGCCGTAAGCACCACCCATCCGCGGGTCGAGCCGGAATACTGGGTTTGCGGAACGTGAAACGTGTAGCCGGCTTGAAAACGGAAGGCGAAATTGAGGGAAGGGGCAAGCGGCGTTACGTCGCAGCGCAGCGGCTCATCGCCCGGGCGCAATTCCACATTACGCCGGACCAGGGCCAATTCGCCGGAAGGCACCACGGCCTGCGCCAACGCCGGCGGAGTTAACAAAAGCAACGCAATGGCGGCCCGGCGCATGGAGTCTATTATGACTCTCTCAGACGTGGTTTCTAACGGAGTGCAGGGATTCGGCCTTGCTGAATCGCGACCAGGTGAAACCGTAGAAGGCCACGAAGGCGAAACAGAACGTGGGGACGATGAAACCGCGAGACATATCGTACCGGTCGGCCACGGCGCCCATCAGCTTCGGCAAGATGGCGCCTCCCATGATCGCCATCACGATAAATGCGGAGGCTTTCTTGGCGCGGGCGCCGAGGCCGAAGATGCCGAGGGCGAAGATAGTCGGGAACATAATCGACATGAAGAAGTAGATCAGGAATACACTAATTACCGAGATCCATCCTAACTTAAGAAAGACCAGAATAGTGGCGATTACATTCATCGAAGCGTAAAAGCCCACCATCTTATGCGCGGAGAATCGCTTCAGTAAGAGGGCGCCCGACGCGCGGCCCAGAAGGAAGCAGATCAAACCCACCGAGGCCAGGTTGGACGCGCCCTTGTTACTCAGCGAAAGAAAGCCGCCGGTGTGCGGTTCGAACCAGCCAAGCAGCCAACCTTGCAACGGGCCGGCATGGGCCGCGAAGCCGGCCAAACCCGCGCTCCAGGACGCCGGCATAGCGGGCGGTTCACTGGTCATGTAGTTGATGAAGAAGCTGAAAACGCCGGCCTGCGCGGCCACATAGAAGAACTGCGCCGCCACGGCCAGAACGAAATGGGGGTGCGACCAGATGGAATGGGAGATGCCGGGAGTGGAGTCGTCGATGTGGTAATCGTCGGGGGCTTTGATGTCGGGGACGCGGGCGAAATAGAAGACGGCCGCCAGGGCCACCACCACGCAGGCGATGGTGACGTAAGGAATGTAAAGTGTCTGGCTGCCGGTGCTGTGGCCGGCGGCGTCTTTGGAATAAAAGAAAACGCTGCCGATGATGGGTCCGAGGATCCAGCCGAAGCCGTTGCACGATTGCGCCAGATTGATGCGCGTGGCGGCGTATCGCTGTTCACCCAAGACGGTGGTATAGGGGTTGGCGATGGTTTCGAGGAACGTAAGCCCGGCGGCGATGACGCAGACGCCGGCGAGATATCCCACGAAGGCCATGGCGGGCGACACGGCGCCCTGATGGACCAGGGAGTTGATGTGGGTGGCGGGGATGAACCAGAAGCCGCCCACCGCTACCAGCAGCAGTCCGGCGATGATGCCGCCCTTATACCCCAACTTGACGGCCAGCCAGCCCGCCGGCATGGCCATCAGGAAGTAGCCCAGATAATGCGCGAACTGCACCCAGGCCGATTGCGCTTTGTTGAGACTGAGCTCCTCCTGAAAGTGTTTGTCCATCACGTCGATCATGCCGTTGCAGACTCCCCAGAGGAAGAACAACGAACTGACCAGGATGAAGGTGAAGATCAGGTTGGCGCCATCGGGGCCAATGAAGAGACGTTTCTTTTCCGGGCTCATCGCGTAGAGAACGATTCTAACAGGGCGTGAGGTACGGCGCACTTTGGACGGGCGATGGCGTTAAAGGAGATTTTCACCACAGGGGCACAGAGACACGGAGGAAAACAAAATCAAAATCAGAGGGCACAGAGGTGGCGGAGGTCACGGAGGCGGAAGGCCCCGGGTATCTGTGTCGCGGCGGCCGCGTTCGGGAAGACGCCGCGGCGCGCGAAGATTCTGCGCGCTAGCATTGCAGGGCGGCGTAGGCGCAACCAAAAGAATATTCACCCCAGAGACTCAGCTCGGCGAAGCCGCAAGCAAAATCAAGTTCACCACAGAGACACGGAGACACGGAGGAACAAAATCAAATCGGAGGGTACAGAGGTGGCGGAGAACACGGAGGGGTATTGGCCCCGGGGTATTGGCGTCTCAGCGGCCTCAGTTCGCGAGAACCGTCGCGGCGCGCGAAGATTGTGCGCGCTAGCATTGCCGAGACAAAGTCAAAACCGGAGAGCGCGGAGGTGGGCGGAGGCCGCTGAGAGGTGCAGGCCCGGGGTATCGGCGTCTCAGCGGCCTCGGCTCGCGAGAATCGCCGCGGCGCGGACAGATTTCGGGCAATCACCCCCCGTAAGGCATGGGAGGAACTTTCCCCAACAACCTCGAGTACACCGTCAGCGCGCCGCGGTGGTGCGCGGTGTGCTCCACCATGGCCCACACGATATCGGTGATGGGCTGGCCGCCCATTACCGGACCGGCCGGGAGCGGCTTTGCGAGTTCCGCCGGGGTGTGCGAACGGAGAAACTCAACGGCTTTGGCGTAAGCCTTATCCATCCACGCGCGCGCGGCGGCGAGCGAGGTCACGCCCGCAAGCGCTTTAGCGTGGGCCGCGAAATCGAGATCGAAGCCTTCCGGGCGGGACGCGCCTTCGATGAACCAATCGAGGGTCTGTGCCGCATGCGCCACTTGCTGCGCGACGGTCATCATGCCCTCGTGCGGGCAGAATTGCGAGTCGGATTCCTCGAGGACTCGCGTGGAACGGTTGAAGAAATCCTGGCTGGCCAGGACTTGGGAGGCGAAGTCGTAAGGTTGCAGTGTAGGGCTCATGGGTAGATTATGGCACTTCTACCAGACTCCCTGTTTGCAGAGCGGACATGGCTCGGCCTCCTGTAAAGATTCAGGATAGCGGCATCCGATCAATTTTGGCCGGCGCTCAAATCTTCTGGCCGGAATAAACCGTGACGGCGGAACCCTCGGCTACCAGGACGGAATCGGGATCGCGCGTCAGACATCCCGCCAGGTCCCGGCCGAAGAGCTCGGAAACGTCCCCCTCGAGCGTGGCGGTGGCGGCGGGCCAGATGCGCCAACGGTCATGCTCCACGCGGTACTCCAGCGTGGCGCCATCGGCCTGCGCGGCGTAGCCCCAGTAATGCTCGGTGAAGAACGCCTCGCGAGAATCGATCGGTGGAAGCACCGGACGGCCGCTGCCTTCCGCGCGGATGGCGCTCCATTTCTGCCGGTAGCGCCATCGATAATCGGTTTGGATGCGCCCGCCCTCGGAGGTCGGTTCGATCACCTTGTGCAGCATGGGCAAAGCGATGTACCGCTCGCCGAAACAGACTTGCGCGGTTTTGGCGACGGCCCAGCGAGGCACGATCTCGCGGATGAAGACGACTCCGCGGCGAACCTCGCCCGCAACCTTTCGCCGCACGTAAAAGCGCAAGTTCACTTCGTCGAAATCCGAGTGAAAGGGAATCCAAATGCCGCGGAGGCGGGTCCGCTCGAAACGGAAACCGACCAGGCTTACGTAGGTTTTGTTTTCGAATTCGTCGAGCTCGGCGCCGCGTGGCAACAGGTGCGCCAGCACGGCCGGATCGACGGTGTAATTCAGCATCGCGAGGTAGCGCCATTCGGCGGTGAGAAAAGCAGGCATCGTTGGGGGCTCGAATCCAGTGTGATACATTCTTATGGACCATGAAAGCCCCACGTCTGTTTGCGTATGCCGTATTCGCCGGCGGAATGACGGCCGCCGCGCTGGCTCAGCCGAATCCGCAGCCCCAGGACGAAGACTTCGCGAAACCGGTGAAGGAATGGACCACCATGCCGGAGTTTCTCAGCCCCTTGGTGGACCATCTTCCGAAGGCGGCCGGCGTTCCGAGCCCCAAAGACGTGCTGGGATATTACCCGGGGATGCCCAAGAAGCTGACCCATGTGGCCGATCTGAATCGCTATTATCGCGCTCTGGCCGCGGCTTCCAAGCGGGTGAAGGTGCTCCCCGCGGGCACAACCGATGAGGGGCGCGAGTGCCTGGTGACGGTAATATCCGACGAAGATACTATTCGCGATCTCGATACTTACAAGGGGTATCTGGCGCGGTTGGCCGATCCGCGTGGACTTAGCGCGGCGGAAGCGCACCGCATTATCGGGCTGGCCAAACCGGTCTATATGTTGACCGGCGGATTACATAGCTCCGAAACCGGGCCGCCGGAGATGCTCATGGAGCTGGCCTACAGGCTGGCGGTGGACGAATCGCCGCTGTATGAAGGCATCCGGCGCAACGTGATCGTGATGGTGGTGAACGCGCTCGAACCGGACGGCCGCGACCGCTACGTCGACTGGTATTATCGCCACAAAATCAGCGAGGAGACAGAGGCCGACCGCGTCGCGGGGCCGCCGTACTGGGGCAAGTACATCTATCACGATAATAATCGCGACATCAATTACTCCCAGGTGACTATGCGGAATTGGCTGAAGTTCTACCTGGAGTGGCATCCGCCCATCATGCACGACCTGCATGAATCCGAGCCGTTCCTCTACACCTTCAGCGGGCAATCGCCGCAGAACCCCACGCTCGACCCGATTCTCTATGGCGAACTCCCCTGGTTCTCGAATTTCGAGATGACTAAGATGATGAGCTACGGGATGCCGGGAGTATGGACGCATGCGTTTGTGGACATGTGGTCGCCAGGATATCTCGGTTTCATGTCGTCGAACCACAACGGCATGCTGCGCATGTACGAAACTTTCGGAAACGGCGGCGCCAATACCATGAAGCGCACCGTGGACGCGCCGCCAGGCGGCGGTGAAGGCGCTCCCGGCGGCGGATCGATGACCACGCGCGAGTGGTACCGGCCGATCCCTCCTTATAAAGAGGTGGTGTGGTCGCAGCGCAATAACACCAATTACGAGGAGACCGGCGTTTTGAGCGCGCTGGAATTGACGTCGAACTTCGCCAAAACGGTGCTCGAGAATTTCTACGACAAGAGCCGCAATTCCGTCGAATCGGGCGGCAAGGACGCGCCGTTCGGGTACGTGTTGCCGGCCGGCCAGCGGGACATGACCCGCGTGGAATTTATCGTCAACATTCTGCGCCTGCAGGGCATCGAAGTGGGCCGCGCAACGGCCGAAGTGAAGCTCAAAGAGGGTACGTTCCCGGCCGGTTCGCTGATCGTCAAGCGCAATCAGCCATACGGGCGGCTGGCGAAAATTCTGCTCGAAAAGCAGATGTTCCCCGACGCCAACCTGCGCACCTACGACGACACGGGCTGGACCATGGGCTTGATGAGCCACGCGGACGTGAAGGAAATCGCCGATCGCGCCGTGCTCGATGTACCGGTAGAGCCCGTCGATACGATGCATGTGACTGGCGAAGTGAAAGGCTCGGGCGCATGGACGGCGGTGATCCACAACGGGTCCAATTGGCTGGCCACGCTGCGCTATCGGCTGAAAGATCTCACGTACGACGCCATTACCCAGCCGTACAAGGCCGGCGATGTCGATCTGCCCGCGGGTTCGCTGCTTCTGCCTGCCATCTCGCGCGTCAAAGGGGAAATCGAAAAGCTAGGCTTGCGGGCGGTGGGACTGAGCGAAGTGCCGAACGTGCAGAAGCGTCCGGCCCGGATGCCCCGGCTCGCGGTGTACTCGACTTGGGGCAGCACGCAGGACGTGGGATGGGTGCGCTATGCCTTCGACCATTTCGAGCTCGCGTACGATTTGATCTACAAGGAGCGCGTGCGCAAGGGCGCGCTGCGCGATTCCTATGACGTGATCGTGATTCCGAACCAGCGCGGCACGTCGAAGGGGCTGGTGTTCGATGTCGAGAGTAAGGGAAAGCCGCTGGCGTACAACAAGACGCCGGAATTTCCGACCATGGGGATGTACGGCGAGTCGGACGATATCGCCGGCGGTATGGGGCTTGAGGGCGTGGTGGAATTCGAGAAGTTCGTGAAGGCCGGCGGCGTGCTCATCACGCTGGGCACGTCCAGTTTCTTCCCTGCGGACTTCGGCATCGCGCAGACCGTCGAGGCATCGCGCCCTTCGGCGCAATTCTACGCGCCGGGGCCGATTGTGGAGGCGGAGATCCAGCAGCCGTCGAATCCGATTTTCTACGGCTATACGGATCGCGTAGTGCCGGTGCGGTACGCCAACGGGCCGCTGTTGCGCGTGCCCACCGAAGATCGCGCCAAGTGGGTGCTGGCGCAGTTTCCGGGCACGGAGAAGTCGGTGCTCAGCGGGCTGATGAAGGGCGTGGCGGAGACCAGGAACCGTCCGGCAATCGCGGAGGTGCCGGTCGGCCAGGGCCGCGTGATTCTCTTCGCGACGAACCCCTGCTATCGCTGGCAGAACCTGGGGGAGTTCAATATGCTGGCCAACGCGATTCTGTACTGGAAGTGAAGATAACTCGCGGCAACCGTCACTTTGCATTGCGGCAAAAGACACCTCGTCATACGCCGGTGCTCCGGTCTCCACGGCAGTGAGCACGCTGGACCATGCGCGCGCCATGCGCCCGCCCCGGTCATGAGCCGCAATGGCGCGGACATCGTCGCCATTCGCCGCGTATTCGACCCCGATGGAGTAATGGGACTTCGCGCTATTGGGCGAAGTCTCCACCAGCTTGGCGTAGAAGCGTTGGGGGTTGAGCCAATCCAGGTTGCGGACGGCGGTGCGATGCCATCGAGATCGAACCCCAGCCGCACGCTGGAGTCGAGCAACCCGCGAGCGGCGGCGTTGAGGGCAAATTGGCCGGGCGCGGGTTCGGCGAACAGACCTTTCCGTATCAAATGCCGGAGGATCCGAGCCAAGCGGCCAGATGGCCGGCGATCCACAGAGTGACAAGTGCGTGAACGCACCACGGCCACCATAGGTCGCTGAGCGCCCAGATGTCCACTTGGAGATTGGCTGTTTTTAGCCGGCTGCCGCAGTCGACAAGCCAGAGGCTTTTCGGCTGAGGAAGCACTCCCTGCAATACACCGGCCGGCCCTGGGTGGGCTTGAAGGGTACCGTGGTTTCCCGCCCGCATTGCGAGCAGGTGGTCATAGTCTCCGTCTTGGCGAAGCCTCCGCCGCCGCTGCCTTGGCGCTTGGTCTTACACGCTTTGCAGCGCTTGGGTTCGTTCTTGAAGTTTTTGTCGTGGAAGAAGTGTTGTTCTCCCGCCGTGAATACAAATTCCGATCCGCAGTCTACACACTTGAGAACTCGGTCCTGAAACTCCGCCATAACCTGTGCCCCGTTGCTTACCAGTACTGGTGGTTAAGGCGGCGGGACCTGGGTCCCGCCGTCGGTTTACTCGATCTCCCGGCGATTCTTCTTCCGGTTGCGTTTGCGAGCCAGCGCCTGCTTGGCCCTCAGCTTCTCTCCCGGCTTCAAGTAGAAAGAGTGCCGTTTGACCTCTTTGATGATGTCTTCCTGCTGCACCTTCCGCTTGAAGCGCCTGAGGGCGTTCTCCAATGTTTCGCCCTCCTGAAGCTTTACTTCAGCCAAACCAAAAACACCTCCCAACTAGACCGTAAAATTCCCGTACGATGTCCGGAGGATTTGTGAAACCCGCGTCACCTGAAGTGAGCCCGATCCCCAAATTTCCTGCACTTCGTACAGAAGGTACTGATATCATAAGTGGTTGATAGATAAAGTCAAGCCAAAAGTTACGAATGTCCTACGGACCGAGCGGTCAAATATCCAAAATTTCCTTTGTTTTCAAAAGGTTAAGAGCAAATGGAAAATGTTCTAGCCATCTTGCTGGCTGGGGGTGCCGGTGAGCGCCTGTTCCCGCTGACCCGGGACACCGCGAAACCGGCTGTCCCCTTCGGCGGGGTCTATCGCATTATTGACTTCACCTTGTCCAATTGTATCAATTCCGACCTCCGCCGCATTTTAGTGCTCACGCAGTATAAATCGCTGGAACTGATCCGCCACCTGCGCGACGGATGGAACATTCTTTCGGCGGAGCTCGGCGAGTACATTGAAGTCCTGCCGCCTATGAAGCGGGTGAGCGAGGACTGGTACCAGGGAACCGCCGACGCGGTCTTCCAGAACTTCCAGAGCATTGAAGCGGAAGCGCCCACGCTCACCTTGATTCTTATGGGCGACCAGATCTACAAAATGAACTACCGGGAGATGCTGGATTGGCACCGGCAGCACAACGCCGATATAACCATCGCCACTATCCAGTTGCCGCCGCCGGAAGCCTGCCGCTACGGCATCGCGGAAATCGGCGCGGATTACCGCGTCGTGGGTTTCGAGGAAAAGCCGCAACACGGCAATCCGGTGCGCAGCCGCTTCAACCCCGACATGGTGAGCGCTTCCATGGGGATTTACCTGTTCAATACCAAAGTGCTGTTGGAGGCATTGCACGAGGATTCGCAGGCGGCCGACTCGGCGCACGATTTCGGGCGCGACATCATTCCGCGGATCCTGCAGAAAGCGCGCATCGTGGCCTACGATTTTCGCGACCTGAATGCCAAGCAGAGCCACTACTGGCGGGACGTAGGCACGCTCGACGCCTATTATGAAGCCAACATGGATCTGGTGGACGTGGTGCCGGAATTCAACCTTTACGACCAGAGCTGGCCCATCCGCACCAAAGTCACGCAGCAGCCCCCGGCCAAGTTCGTGTTCGCGCAGGAAGGCCGGCGCATGGGGGTCGCGGTGGATTCGGTGGTGAGCGCGGGGTGCATCGTGTCCGGCGGGCGGGTTCTCCACAGCGTGCTTTCGCCGGCCGTGCGGGTGAACAGTTATTGCGAAGTGGAATATTCGATTTTGATGCCGGGATCGGAAATCGGCCGCTATAGCCGAATCCGCCGCGCGATTGTAAATACCGGCGTGAAGGTCCCGGACTCCAGCGTGATCGGTTTTGACCTGGAGGCGGACCGCGCCAAGGGATACCATGTCACTGACGGCGGAATCGTGGTGGTGGCGTGAGGAGATTGCTCACCACGGAGGCTCAGGGCGGCGTAGCCGCACGTAGACCCAGGTTCGGCTCGGCCAGCCGCACCGCCCGCATCGTGAAAACAACCAGTGGTTGCGCATCGAAGAGCAACTTGGAGCCGCGGCACGATCCCTCGGCAGAAAGGCATTCCGGCAGTGACCAAACTAGTATTGATCCGCCACGGCGAGAGCACGTGGAACAAGGAGAATCGCTTCACCGGCTGGACCGACGTCGAACTCTCCGATAAGGGCAGGCAGGAGGCTCTGGAGGGCGGCCGGGTGCTCAAAGCCGAAGGCTACACCTTCGACGTAGCGTACACCTCGGTGCTCCGGCGCGCCATCCACACTCTTTGGACGGTGCTGGATGAGATGGAACTGATGTGGATCCCGGTATACCGTTCGTGGCGGCTGAACGAGCGCCATTACGGTGCGCTACAGGGTCTCAACAAAGCGGAGACGGCGGCAAAATTCGGCGAGGCCCAGGTGAAAATCTGGCGCCGCAGCTACGATATTCCGCCACCCGCGCTCACACCGGACGACGAACGGTATCCCGGCCACGATCCGCGATACCGCGGATTGACGGCCGAGGAGTTGCCGCTCACCGAGTGCCTTAAGGACACGGTGGCGCGCTTCCTGCCGCTGTGGCACGAGACTATCGCGCCGGCAATCAAGAGCGGCCAGAAGGTGCTGATCGCGGCGCACGGAAATTCTCTGCGCGCGCTGGTGAAGTACCTGGATAACATTCCGGAGAAGGACATCGTGGAGCTCAACATCCCTACGGGGATGCCGCTGGTGTACGAACTGGACGACGATTTGAAGCCTTTGAATCGTTATTATCTGGGCGATCCGGAGAAAGTGAAGGCGGCCATGGAAGCGGTGGCCGCGCAAGGGAAGAAGAAGTAGGTGGGGCAGCCAATCCTGGCTGTGCCCAGGGGGCACCCACGCCTTTCAGGCGGCCTCTGCTTTTTTTGTTGAGAAGCTGAGTCGAGAGCGGGCACGTTGTTCCAGTGAGACGCTCCGAAAGGCGGCTGCCGCATTGGGACACGGTCGATCAGCCCATGTTCGTCATGTTTCGTCTACACGGGAGTCTGCCGCAGAATCGTGTTTTCCCGCATTCGCGAATCACGTCGAGAGAGGCATTTGTGGCGATGGATAAGCTGCTGGACGCGGCGGTCACGGGGCCACGATTCTTACAACAGCCGGAAGTGGCAGAGATCGTCGTGGCAGCTCTGAAATCCGGAGAGCGCGATTTCAATCGGTATGAGCTGCATGCCTTCGTCGTGATGGCGAATCATGTGCATATGTTAATAACGCCGAGAGTCATCGCGACAAAGTGGCTGGGCCCCCTTAAAGGCTTCACTGCACACGAGGCAAATAAGCTCTTGGGAACACCCGGCAGGTACCTCTGGCAGGACGAGAGTTACGACCATCTCGTCCGCTCTAGTGAGGAGTTCCGCCGAATAGAAAGGTACATCCAGCACAATCCGGTGAAAGCGGGCATCGTGGAGTGCCCTGGCGATTTCCGCTGGTCGAGCGCGAGCACGGCGGCCTGAAAGGCCGCCTGCAGCCAGGATTGGCTGCCCCACTTATACTCCCATAAGCTCTCCTCATACGCTCCCCTCAAACCATGGAGTTACACTGTCCCTTCGTGGAAACGAACTTATCCTACATTCGCGGGGCGGCCGTGCCCCTGCTGGAACAAACCATTTCCCAAGCTGTCAGCCATGCCGCCGCGCGATTTCCTGACCGCGAAGCGCTGGTGGTGTGCCATCAGAACGTACGCCTCACGTGGCGCGATCTCGACCGCGAGGTCACCCGTACGGCACGCGGCCTCGCCGGCATGGGACTTCTCCCGGGCGACCGCGCCGGTATCTGGGCCAGCAACTGCGTCGAGTGGATCCTCCTGCAGCACGCGGCGTCGCGCGCCGGAGTGGTGCTCGTCAACGTGAATCCCGCCTACCGCTCGCACGAACTCCGCTACGTGCTGAAGAAGTCCCACATCCGTGCGCTATTTCTGCGGGAGAAGGACCCGCGCGCGAATTATCGCGACATCCTGGCCGAATCGCGCAACGGCGATTCCTTGCCGCTGGAACACGTAATCTGGCTGGGTGACTCCTCCTGGGACGAGATGATCGCGAACGGTCGCGATGTGCCCGCCTTCGACGCGTCACCCGACCATGTCGCCAATATTCAATACACCTCGGGGACCACCGGATTGCCCAAGGGCGTGATGCTGACGCATCGCGGGCTGGTCAACAACGGCATGGCCATCGGCCTGATGCTGAAGGCGGAGGAAACCGACCGCATTTGCGCGCCGGTGCCTCTGTACCATTGTTTCGGCTCGGTGATCGGGTCGATGGTGTCGGTGGTTTACGGCGCCACGCTGATTCTGCCGTCGGCGCAGTTCGACCCGCTGGCCACGCTGGAAGCCGTCCACCGAGAGAAAGCCACGGCGCTGTACGGCGTGCCCACCATGTACGTGGCGGAGTTGGGCCACCCCGAGTTCGACCGCTTCGACTTGAGCTCGCTGAAGAAGGGTGTGATGTCCGGCGCGCCGTGCCCCGTGGAACTGATGAAGCGCGTGGCCCAGCGCATGCACTGCGACCGCCTGGTGATTCCTTACGGCCAGACCGAATCGTCGCCGGTGATCACCATGACGAGCGTCGACGATCCCTTCGACGTGCGCGTGGCCAGCGTGGGCAAGGCGCTGGCCAACACCGAAGTGCAGATCATCGACCCGGCCACCAAGCAGCGGCTGCCCATTGGCGAGCAGGGCGAGTTGTGCACTCGCGGCTACTTGGTGATGAAGGGCTACGACGGCGATCCCGCGGCAACCGCCGAAGCGGTCGACAGCCAAGGCTGGCTGCATACCGGGGACCTTGCGGTACTGCGGCCCGATGGCTTTTTCAGCTTCAAGGGGCGCGCCAAAGACACCATCATCCGCGGCGGCGAGAACATCTATCCGCGCGAAGTGGAAGATTTTTTGCACACCCACCCCAAGGTGGCCGACGTGTACGTGATCGGCATACCGGACGCCAAGCTGGGTGAGACGGTGCTGGCATGGGTCCAACTGGAAGCCGGCGAGGAAGCCACGGCGGAAGAGATTCGCGACTTCTGCCGCGGCAAGATCGCCTACTTCAAGGTGCCGCAATACGTACGGTTCGTGGATTCGTTCCCGCAGACGGTGACCAAGAAGGTGCAGAAGTTCCTGATGCGGGAGCAGGAAATCCGCGAGCGCGGTCTCGAGGAACTGGCACGGCAGGTTACGGCATAAGGAAGCGCGCAAAGAATATTCAGCGCCGAGAGTCTGAGATCCCGAGGTCCTGGAATCAGGATGAGCTCACCTCGGGGTCGAGGGAAAAACATCATTGGCCGCCGATGAACGCCGATTCACGCCGATAAGAAAACACTTTTGTCTATCGGCGTTCATCGGCGGCTCATGGGAATGCCCCCTGGTTTTGAGACAGCCAATGGTTAGACACTTCCCTCGACTATCTCTCGCCAGAGGAGTTGAACGGTTGCAAAAACCGGGGAGCGAAACGGTCACCAGCGGCCTCGAGTTTCTTAAGGCATGAGGAAATCTATTCCGATGTCTGATTTTGAAGTGAGGCTGCGGAGAGGCACTCGGCCTCCCAACCGGAGCTATCGTGCACCGATAGGGATGCGTCCTTTCGAGCAAATCTCAGTGGACGGGATGTGTCTAACCGCGGTCGTGTCTCAAAAAGCACCGCAGTCCACTCAAATGTCTTTTGCGCCACGCCCTGCCATCCAGTTTCGACCGAAGCTCGACCCGGCGGGCTGAAGCCCACCCCACGGGGAGTTACAATCGTGCTGTCGCAATTCGTTGCCGTCTTAAAGGAGTCCGATGACTACCGTCGCTCTTCAAGCCGACCGGGAACGCCTGTTCGCGGAGCATGAAGCGCTGATCCAGCGCTCGAATGAGCCCTTGAAGGAGTCGAACGGCTGGTTCCGGCGCTACCGGTATCCGGTGCTGACCGCCGGGCATACGCCGTTGTTCTGGCGTTATGACCTGGACCCGGCTACCAACCCGCTCTTTATGGAGCGCCTGGGCATCAACGCGGCGTTCAATGTGGGCGCAATGGAGTGGAACGGCAATGTGGTGCTGATGGCGCGGGTGGAGGGCGTGGATCGCAAGTCGTTTTTCGCTGTGGCGGAAAGCTCGAACGGGATCGACGGTTTCCGCTTTTGGGATTACCCCGTGGTAATGCCCGAGACGGCCGTACCCGAGACCAACGTCTATGACATGCGCTTGACGGCCCACCAGGATGGCTGGATCTACGGCCTGTTCTGCGCGGAACACAAGGACCCGGCAGCGGCGCGGGGCGATTTGTCGTCGGCCGTGGCCCAGTGCGGCATCGCGCGCACGCACGATTTGAAGAAGTGGGAGCGGCTGGACGATCTGAAGACCCCCTCGGCGCAGCAGCGCAATTGCGTGTTGCACGCCGAGTTCGTGGACGGCAAGTACGCGTTCTATACGCGCCCGCAGGACAGCTTCATCGAGGCCGGCCGCGGAGGCGGAATCGGCTGGGGGCTGGCGGCCAACATGGAGCACGCGGCGATCGAAGAAGAGACCATCATGGACCGCCGCGAGTACCACACCATCAACGAAGTGAAAAACGGGCTGGGACCGGCGCCCATCAAGACTCCCCAAGGTTGGCTGCACCTGGCGCACGGCGTGCGCAACACGGCTGCCGGTTTGCGGTACGTACTGTATTGCTTCCTGTGCGCGCTGGACGAGCCGTGGAAGGTCATCGCCAAGCCCGGAGGGTATTTCCTGGCGCCCGAAGGCAAGGAGCGCGTGGGCGATGTATCGAACGTGGCGTTCTCCAGCGGATGGGTGGAGCGCGGCGGCCAGGTGCTGATTTACTACGGCGCCTCCGACACGCGCACCTATGTTGCCGAAACCAGCGTGATACGGCTGCTGGACTACGTGGTGAACACTCCGCCCGACGCGCTGCGCAGCGCAGCCTGCGTCGAGCAGCGGATCGCACTGATCGAACGGAACCTGCGGCTGCCGGGAGGGGGCCGGCAATGATCGCCACCGTGAACCTGACCGAATGGGCATTGCGGCTGAAGAGGGAAGTGGCGGCAAACATCCTGCCCTTCTGGGAGCGCTACGCAGTCGACCGGGAGAACGGCGGCTTCTACGGCAAAATCGATTGCGATTTGAAGATCGATGTGCAAGCACCGAGGGCGGCGGTAATCAATGCCCGCATCTTATGGACTTATGCCGCCGCGTGCCGGCTGATCGACCCTAAGTATCGCGACATGGCAGACCGCGCCTGGACTTACATCGCCGATAAGTTCTGGGACGCCGAGTACGGGGGCACTTACTGGATGGTGGACTATTTGGGCCGCCCGATTTCCGATCGCAAGCAGATCTACGCGCAGGCGTTCGCCATCTACGGCATGGCCGAGTACTTCCGCGCTACCGGCAACCCCGAGAGCTTAGAGAGGGCCAAGCAACTCTACGGCTTCATAGAGGCGCACAGTTACGATCCGGTCCACAAGGGCTACATCGAGGCTTGCGCGCGCGATTGGGGCGCGCTGGAGGATATGCGGCTGAGCGAGAAGGACCTGAACAGCCCGAAATCCATGAACACGCACCTGCACATTCTGGAGGCTTACACCAACCTGCTGCGCGTGTGGCGGGATCCGGGGTTGCTGGCGCGGCAGAAGGAGCTGCTGGAAGTGACCATGGACCGCATCGTCGACCAACGTACGGCCCACTTCCGCATGTTCTTCGATAACCAGTGGAATTCGCTCACCGATCACGTTTCTTACGGCCACGACATTGAGGGCAGTTGGTTGCTGGTGGAAGCCGCCGAAGCGGTGGGCGACGCGGCGCTGCTCGCTCGCGCGCGCAAACTGGCCGTCCGGATGGCCGATGCCGTGGCGAAGGAAGCCGTGGACAAGGATGGCAGCATCTTCTATGAGGCCAACTCCGCTGGTGTGTTCATCGACCCGAACAAACATTGGTGGGCGCAGGCGGAAGCGGTGGTGGGCTTCTATAACGCTTATCAACTTAGCGGCGAGGAACGCTTCCGCGATTTGTCGTACCGCGCCTGGGAATTCATCGAGGCGAAAGTGGTGGATCGCGCGCATGGCGAATGGCACGCCAAACTGAAGCCGGACGGCACCCCGTTCGAGGAACGCGAGGATGCGGATGCCTGCCTGGTGGGCCCATGGAAATGCCCGTATCACAACAGCCGCATGTGTTATGAGATGATGGAACGCCTGAAAGAGTAGGCCCTTGCGGCAAACCGCTCCCTAATGGGGTGCCCTATGGGCCCGGCTCTGTGTGCGGCGTCTTTCTGAGCCGCGACCGTTAGGGAGCGGTTGCCGGGGTTAAGCGCGGGAAAAGTGCTCGGCCCGCAATCGTTGCCCATTGGTACGAGAGACAGGAAAAATAGACATGCAATACGGTTACTTTGACGACGCGAATCGCGAGTACGTGATTACCCGGCCAGATACTCCCCTGCCATGGATCAACTATCTGGGCTGCCAGGAATACTTCGGCATCATATCTAACACCGCGGGCGGCTATTCTTTCTACCGCGACGCCCGTTTGCGCCGCATCTCGCGGGGGCGCTATAACAACGTTCCGTTCGATTTCGGCGGGCGGTATATCTACCTGCGCGACGAAAGCAACGGCGAGTACTGGTCGCCCTCGTGGCAGCCTACGCGCCACGACGCGGAACAGTACACCTGCCGGCACGGCATGGGTTACACCACCATTGGCTCGAAGTACCACGGCATTGCGGCCAGCACGCGGTATTTCGTGCCGCTCGACGAAAAGCTCGAAATCTGGCAGTTCTCAGTTACCAACGAGCGGCTCGCGCCGGCGGCGCTATCGGTCTTTTCCTCTGTGGAATTCTGCCTCTGGGACGCGCAGGACGACGCTACGAATTTCCAGCGCAACTTCAGCATCGGCGAGGTGGAGATTGAAGACGGCGTGATCTATCACAAGACCGAATATCGCGAGCGGCGCAACCATTTCGCGTGGTTCGCCTGTTCCGCCGAAACTGCCGGTTTCGACACCCAGCGCGAGGCGTTTCTGGGGCCCTATCGAGGCTGGGACAAGCCGCTGGCGGTGGAGCGCGGCACGCTCTCGAGGTCGGTGGCGCACGGATGGTCTCCCATCGGCGCGCACCAGGTGCGGATGGTCCTGCAGCCGGGCGAGACGCGGCAGGTTCTCTTCGTGCTGGGGTATCACGAAAATCCCGCCGCCGAGAAATTCGATCCGCCGGAATCGCAGACGATCAATAAAAGGACTGTAAAACCGCTGATCGCGCAGTACCTCGACGCGTCTAACGTGGAAATGGCGTTCGCCAAGCTGCAGGCATATTGGGACGGCCTGTTAGGCATCTGCCAGGTAGACACGCCCGATATCCATACCGACCGCATGGTGAATATCTGGAACGCTTACCAGTGCATGGCCACGTTTAATATGTCGCGCTCCGCCTCGTTCTACGAATCGGGGATCGGGCGCGGGCTGGGGTTCCGCGATTCCAACCAGGACCTGCTGGGTTTCGTCCACATGGTCCCGGGGCGGGCGCGCGAACGCATACTGGATTTGGCGTCGACGCAATTGCCCAGCGGAGGGGCCTATCACCAGTACCAACCGCTCACCAAGAAGGGCAACAACGACGTCGGCGGCAATTTCAACGACGATCCGCACTGGCTGATTCTGGGGGTTGCGGCGTATCTCAAGGAGACCGGAGATACCGGCATCCTGGACGAGCCGGTGCCGTACGATAACCAGCCCGGCTCGGAACAGCCGCTCTACGAGCATCTGCAGCGCAGTTTCCGCTACACCCTGGAGCGGCTGGGGCCGCACGGCCTGCCGCTGATCGGGCGCGCCGACTGGAACGACTGCCTCAATTTGAACTGCTTCTCCGATACGCCGGGCCAATCGTTCCAGACCACCACCAATAAGGAAGGCAAGGTGGCGGAATCCGTGTTCATCGGCGGCCTGTTCGTGCTGGCGGCGAAGGAACTGGCGGCCATCGCCCGCCGCCGCGGCCTCAGCGCCGAGGCGGACGCCTGCCTCGCGGAGGGCGCGCGCATGGAGGAGACGGTCCGCAAGCACGGGTGGGACGGCGAGTGGTTCCTGCGGGCCTACGACGATTTCGGGAACAAGATCGGCTCGAAGGAGTGCGCCGAAGGGAAAATCTTCATCGAGACGCAAGGCTTCTGCGTGCTGGCCGGCATCGGGCTTTCCGACGGGATGGCGCAACGGGCGCTCGATTCCGTGCGGCGCTATCTGGCTACCCCGCATGGCATCATCCTGCAACAGCCGGCGTATTCGCGCTACTACCTCAACCTGGGCGAGATCTCCTCTTATCCGCCGGGGTACAAGGAAAACGCGGGGATTTTCTGCCACAACAATCCCTGGGTGATGATTGCCGAGGCCATGGCGGGCAACGGCGACGAGGCTCACGATTACTATTCGCGCATCAATCCATCGGCCCGGGAACCGCTGGGCGACCTGCACCGCTGCGAACCGTACGTGTATGCGCAGATGATCGCCGGGCGCGACGCGCCGACCCACGGCGAAGCCAAGAACTCCTGGTTAACCGGGACGGCGGCGTGGAACTTCTATGCCATCACGCAGTGGATTCTAGGCATACGGCCGGACTACGACGGACTGTCGATCGCGCCGGTCATTCCGGAACGCTGGACGGGATTCCAGGCGACGCGGCGGTTCCGCGGGGTGACATACCGGATCGAGGTGGAGCGCCGCGGCCCCGGCAATCGAGTGGAGTTGACGGTCGACGGACAGGCCGTGGAAGGCAACGTGGTACCGCTTCCCACCGACGGGCGAAGCGAAGTGTCGGTGGAAGTGAAGATCGGGTGATTGCCGTTGCGCCGGCAACGCGGAGGACGTGGAGCGGGGGGGCGGGCCCGGTGCTCCGTACGTCTGTGCTGTTGCCCGGATGCTTCCGGATGCGGCCGGCTCGGTCTTTTGCTGGGGCTCTGGGCGGCCGACCCTGACCTGTTGAATGGAGATCGATTAGGGCGAAGCGGCATTCGATGCCTTTAGCTATACTATTAGCTTCTCGCGGAGACTTAAGGTTGGATCTGAACTTTCGAAAAGAGCAGTTTAGCGCCGCTTATGTCAGGGCGCTGGCTGCGGTAGCCGGCCTTTCCGTTGCTCGACCCGAACCCGATTGTGATAGTGAGGACCTGATCCTATCGGCTCGTCTAGCCGCCGCCAGAATTCGTTCTCCCAAGCTAGCGGTTCAACTGAAGTGTTCTTCCAGTCTCGCAAAACTGCCGAATGATGTGGCGTTTCTGTTGCCGATAAAAAACTACGATGATCTCAGGCCCGTTAACCTCGCTGTTCCCAGGGTGCTGGTAGTTGTGAAGTTCCTCCGGGAGACGACTCGGAGCATTGGGTTCACCAAGCTGATGATCGGCTGTGCCTGCTGCACTCCGCATATTGGGCGTCCCTGTTTGGTTACCGACCAGTGGTGAATCATACAACCGTCACGGTACGTATTCCCCTGGAACAGCGTCTGACGACCGCCACGCTTAGCTCAATCATGCTGAAATTGGGAGAAGGGGAACGGCTTTGAACCTCGACATTAAAGACCCGTCTCTTCTTGGGGGTGTCCATCCCCGTAATCTTGAGGCCTACCTGCAATCTGCCGGCTGGCAGATGACTTTCACGGAGCCGGGCGTGGTTTCGATCTGGACGCTTCCGGGCGTCCCTGACGACCACGAAGTGCGACTCCCGCTAAATGCCGATGCCGGAGGCTTTGCTCAACGAGTGAAGGAAACTCTCCAAGAACTGGAGGCGGCAGAGCAACGTCCACAACTCCGCATCTTTCTGGATGTGCAAACTTGGAATTGCGATGCAATCCGGTTCGGCTACGGGACACTTCTCGACAGGGACTACCCCGCTCTCGGAACCTCGATTGATACCCTCGAGAACGCACGAGAAATTCTTACGGCGCTAGCCTGCTCGGTTATCGACCCACAACCCTGGTTTGGTAAGAGACGTCCAAAAGAGGCCACTGACTATGCGACCTCCCTTGAAGTTAGTCCTTTTGAGGAGCCGCTTAGCGTTCGGATTCTTGGCCGAATGGAGCCGTCACTTTTCGCCGGCGATGTGGACGACTTTGTTCCGCTGCCTCGCCGCGTGAGCCTGAAACTACGAGACGCTTTCCAATACCTGACCGAACTGGTCAACGGGCCTAATGGAAGTGCTGATAGTGACTGGTTAGCCTCGTCGTTGCAACATGGAGTATCTGCAAACGTGACCGAGTCGCTCGTCAGACTTCTGCAGCTTCCCTCAGCTTTCGGCACGACTGTAGAGGTTTCGTTGCGCCTTGCCCCTGTGCGTTCATTCGGCGGTCAGGCTCTATCCGCTTGGCACTTTCGGCGCTCGCAGATGCAGGCGCTGGTGGAGATTGGTGAGCGTCTAAAGAGCTTCGCTACCGGCCCAGATGAGCGAGTCCTGTTCTTGGTTGCGGACGTAAGGGTTAGCAGACGTGGCAAAATTATCACGGGGACTGCCTTGATAGCCGAGGAGGCCCGTAGGATTGAAATGGCGGTCGATGATGAACTGATCAGGATTGCAGAACTTGCCAAGTCCCGAAATAATGCTGTTCAATGCTTCGGCAGGCTGCGCCGCCGGCCGGATTCAGGGCGCTATGAAGTCTTGCAGCCGCACGATCTGCAAATCGTACATTCTGAGGACGACCCAACTGTCGAGGTGCTTCGTCGCAAGATGCCGCCAGGTAGCGCAGGTGGCTCGCAGATGCCTCTGATTCGCGAAAACTCGCCGGGCTCCTGAAAGGGCACGGAACAGTGGCGAGAAACACCTGACAGGGGTTCGGCGCTTGGCCGCGAACGTGGTCCCATAGATTGCGATCGCAATAGGCACTTCCACTTGCATCTTCCCCAGATGGTTGTGCCAGGTGAACTTCAAAATCAGCAAAGTGAAGTGCCGCCACCACCGCAAAGGCCGTTGCCGTGTAGTTGTACCGCCGGATCACGACAGATAGCGCGGAGACGATCCACTTGATGACCTCGTCAATTGAGCCCACGAACCAGCCAAACGTTAACATGACTCATGCCACCACCACGCCGAAAGAGGCCGCGTAACTCATGCGCATGCAGGTCCGCCGGCTGGCTGCGGGATTGACGAAGCGCTTGTAAAGGTCGTTGACGATGTAGGACGGAGCGGCGTTCACACCGTGGCGGCGAAGTTCGATATGAAGGTGGCCAGCAAGCCGGCGACCAGCATTCCCAGCAGGCCGACGGGCACGAAATTGGCGAGTGCGTGGGACAGCGCCATTTCGAAATCCACGTTGGTTGTCGGGCCCGGTTACCCGCCGTTCTCAGGGTGAAACGCCGCGTGCAGCTTCTCCCAGGTGGCTTCCAGCGATTCGGGCACTACCCGCGTCTCTCCCACCACGGTCATGAAATTGGTATCGCCGGTCCAGCGCGGCAGCACATGCAGGTGCAGATGGCCGGCGATGCCCGCGCCGGCGCTCTTACCCAGATTGATACCCAGGTTCAAGCCATCGGGCCGATACGCCGCGCGCAAATGTTTCTCGCATTCGCGCCCCAGGCGAATCAGTTCCACCAAGGCTTCGTCGGCGAGTTCCTCGAGCATGGCCACGTGATCGTACGGCACCACCATCACATGCCCGCTGCAATAGGGATAGCGGTTGAGGATCACCAGATTGTGCGCCCCGCGGTGCACCACCAGCGTCCGGGCGTCGTCGGCCGACTTTGCCGCGGCGCAGAAGACGCACACACCGGCATCGTCAGGCTGGGTGACGTACTGATAGCGCCACGGGGTCCAAAGATAGTCCATGCTGGCCCTGATGCAAACGGGCGTCACGCCCCGGCGGTGTCAGGCGTTGGGAGCCGGCTCCGGCGCAGTCTGCGGAGGCGTCGCCGTCACGGCGGGCACGGCGGAATTGTTGACTACGTCCTTGAGTTCCTTGCTAGGCTTGAAATACGGGATCTTCTTCGCCGGCACTTCGACTCGCGCGCCCGTTTTCGGGTTGCGGCCGATGCGGGGCTGCCTCTGGCGCGTGCGGAAACTGCCGAATCCGCGGATTTCAATCTTGTCGCCAGTGCGCAAGGATCGCACGATGCTGTCGAAAATGGCCTCCACGATGACTTCGGACTCTTTCCGGGTCATCTCCACCACTCGGGAGACTTCTTCAATCAGATCGGCCTTGGTCATCGGGTTCTCCTCGGTGTCATTAGATTACGAAACCGCAGTATCGCTTGAAAATCAGAAATTTGCAAGTTATTCGGGGCCCCGGTCTTTCAAACTCATTACTTCCTCAATCGTGGTTGTGGCGGCCGCCGCCTGGCGTTGGTAATCTTCCAGACGGTTCTTTTCCTCGGCATCGTTGACGGCGCGCAGGCTGAGCCCCACTTTTTTCTCGGCCTCGCTCATTTTGATGATCTTGAAATCGCATTCCTGGCCCACGGCCAGGGGTGGTTCTTCGTGTCCGCGGCGGCCCGAATAGCCGGGCACCTCGGAGAAATGGCACAATCCTTCCACACCTTCGGCGAGCTCCACAAAAGCGCCGAAACTGGCCAGGCGGCACACCCGCCCATGAACCGTATCGCCTACCTGATGGGCCTGGAAATAGCTTTCCCAGGCGTCGGGCTGGAGTTGTTTGATCCCCAGCGAGAGGCGATGCGAGGCGGAGTCGATATTCAGAATCACCGCCTGCACCGTCTGTCCCTTTTTCAAAACCTCCGAGGGATGCTTCACGCGCTTGGTCCAGGAGAGGTCGGAGACGTGAACCAGTCCATCGATGCCTTCTTCAATCTCGATGAAGGCGCCGAAATCGGTCATATTGCGCACCCGGCCCTCCACCACCGAGCCCACGCTGTAACGGGTGTCGATGGTAGTCCAGGGGTTGGGCTCCAATTGCTTGAGGCCAAGGGAAATCCGCCGGTCGCGCGAATGCACCTCGAGAATCACGGCCTCCACCTGGTCGCCCGGCTTCACCACTTTCGAAGGGTGCTTCATGCGGCGCGACCACGTCATCTCGCTGATGTGGATAAGGCCTTCGACGCCGGGTTCGAGCTCCACAAAGGCTCCGTAATCGGTCACATTTACGACCCGCCCGACTACCTTGGTATTCACCGGGTAGCGGTCCGCCACCGTCTCCCACGGGTCCGGCCCGAGTTGCTTGATACCCAGCGAGACGCGCTCTTTCGCGCGGTCGAATTTCAGCACCTTGACGGTGACTTCCTCGCCCACGTGGAGAATTTCCGAGGGGTGAGTCACGCGCCCATACGAAATGTCGGTGACGTGCAAAAGGCCGTCGATGCCGCCCAAATCGATGAACGCGCCGTATTCGGTGAGATTCTTGACGATACCGGTGACCACCGAGCCTTCCGCCAGATGTTCCAGCGTGACCGTTTTGCGGACCGTGATCTCTTCCTCCACAGCCGTCTTGCGCGAGACCACCACATTGCCGCGGCGGCGGTTCAGCTTGATGATTTTGACCGGAATGTCCTGGCCCACCAGGGAATCGAGATTGTGCACCGGGCGCGGATCGGCCTGCGAACCGGGCATGAAGGCCTTGATCCCTACATCCACCGCCAGACCACCCTTGACGCGCCCCAGCACTCGGCCGGAAATCACCAATTGCTCCTGATAGGCCTTTTCGAGGTTGTCCCAGATGCGCAGGCGCGCCGCGCGCGTGTGCGAGAGCAGGACGTACCCTTCAGGTTGTTCGCCGGCGTGGTCGATCATCACATCGACCGGGTCTCCCGGCTGCACCGTTATTTCATCGCCGGGACCTTGAAACTGTTCGATCGGGACCAATCCTTCGGACTTATAACCGAAATCGACGATGACGTCTTTGGCGGTAAAGCCGACCACCTTTCCCTGCAGGACCTCATCCGCGGCAGGGGGCGCGAAATGGCTGTAGTCGTCGAGAAGATTCTCGTAACTGTTGGGGACTTCCTCGTCGGCTGGTTTGTTGTTCGGGTCTACGGCCATTACGCCTCCGCCGGTCACTGACTCACCATGAATCGCCAGGATCGGAAATGTTGCGGCTGGCTCGTCGTACGTGGGAGCAGGCGCGCTTCATCAACCCCGGCAGATCGAATGAATGAAATCATGCGCCAAATCTATAGAAAACACTGAGAGATCAGTATGTTAGCAAATATACGCCGAGTTGTCCGGGGTTGTCAACGGTGCCCCTGGCTATTTGCGTCCATTCCGGACGCTTGGCACGGCCAAAACCCCCGGCCGAACGGTCGAAAATCGACCGTATAGTTCCGGGGCTGAGCAGCCGATAAGCTAAGTGGGAGAAATGCATGATCGAACAACTCGCTCGTCCCCAGGCGCCTTGGGCCTTGCGCTTGGTACCGCCGTTTCCGGCCGTCGCCCACCGGATTCTGGCCATGGTCAATGAGCCGGATACCAACATCAGCAAGTTGAGCGAACTGGTCAAGGTCGACCCATCGTTTGCCGCCGAACTGCTCCGCTTCGCGAATTCGGCGCTACTAGGCGGGCGGCGCAAGGTCAGGAGCCTTCCGCTGGCGATCATCGTGGTGGGGCTGGACCGTGTGAAAACCATGGCTACCCTGGTCTCCCTCAACCGCATGGTGCGTCATTCCGTCAGCAAGGACGCTCTTCGCAAGGTTTGGATCCATAGCCTGGTCACCGCGCTGATCGCCGAAGAGATCTCGCGCGTTAGCGGAATTGCCCGGGAGAGCGCTTATACGGCTGGGTTGCTGCACAATCTGGGCACGTTGGGCCTGATGTCGGCCTATCCTGACGAGTACTCCCGTATGCTCGAGGTCTCTAACGATTTCGGGTTCGATTTGCTGCGTACGGAACAGGATCTTTTCGAGATCGATCACTGTATGGCGGGCGCCTTCCTGGCCCAGGATTGGGATTTCCCCGACGAACTGGCGGCAGCCATTGCCGCGCACCACGACGAACCGTTCTCCCGCGTCAGCGACCTGGACTGCCTCGTTCAAGTGAGTTGGCGGCTCGCCGATACGCTTGGCTATGCCGCGTTTTCCCCTAAAAAGGACTGGGGTTGGGAGGAACTCATGGAATTCGTGCCCAATTCCAGTTCTGCATGGTTTGGGACGTCGCCCGAGGCGGCCAAGGCGGAAATCGATGAGCGGCTGGCCTCGGTGCCACAATAGGCCGCCACCATCGCCGGTTGTCGCCCGGTTGTAACATCACCGTTGGAAATTGCTCTTGGAAGATGCCGAAATCCACGCTACAATCAGACAGCTTGATCTGATTAACTATCCCCCACGGTCGGGGTTTATAACGGCATCATTAGGAGGTTTCCATGTTTGACAGCCTCGTGGACCGGATCAAGCAGGACGAAGGCCCGCCCGCAAAAGCCAGTGAGCGGATCATTCGTATTGCGGTGGTCGTGTTGGTCGCCATAGTGCTTTTCGGCGGCCTTTACATGGTGGTGCAGCACTTGGAATAGCGCTGTTCAGCAGTTCACTGAACGGTAGCGATCCGCCGCATGACGGATTTGACCTTTTGGACGTAATCCCGCTCGGGATTATACGTCGCCAGGATTTCGTCCAGGCTTTTTGACCGATAGAGAGCGGACTGTGCCAGATGAGATCCGACGGAGTGGATGGCGGCACTGGGGCTTGAGAAGTGTGCCCGGCCCGAATCCCAGCCAAACAGATTGTTGTAATGACTGGCTTTTCCACCGGTCGATTCGATGAATGAAAGGCTTGGCAGGAGCCGCCAGTCCAGGGCGAATTCATCGGCGACGATCAGAAAATCGACGGCATACGCGGCGGCTGGGCATTCGGTCCGGGTAAAGAATTGGCGCAGGGGAGCAAGTCGCGGGTCGCTGGTATATTCCCGCGTCAGGGGCGCCGACACCATGCGCGGGGAAACAGGCACAGGAGCCGACACCACTCCAAGCATGACAAGCCCTCCGGACAATAGTTTCCTCAAATTGGGAATCTCCTTATTTTGTATTTAGTTGCAGTGTCTAATGGCTCCCGCTGAAAGGGCGGGGCGTAAGCGGGAGAGGAGCTTCGGAGCTCTCCAAGGAACGACGGGGCTAAGGTATCGACATAAGCTGCGATTATACCACTATCGAGCGCAGCGAATTGTGAAGTCCAGCACGGTGCTCAATGCCGGACTTCGAATTCATCCAAGATTTTACCATCTACGCCCCTCGCCTGGGTGGCGAGCGGTTGTGGCCGCGGTCTCGCGGGCCGAAAAGGCCACCCATCGCGGCCTGCGACAACGGTATCGTTCGATCCTGGTGGCCAACCCGCTACGGAAGAATCACCGCCGCCCCGTCCACGGAATCGCTCTTGATTGCGGCGAGCGCCTCATTCGCCCGATCAAGCGGGAACGTGGTGACGCGGGGCTCGATGCCGATTCTGCCCGCGAGATCCAGGAAATCTCGAGCGTCGGCGCGGGTCATATTCGCGACGCTGCGAATCTGGCGTTCGCCCCAAAGCAGCCGGTCGTAATCGAATTGCGGAATGCGGTCGAGGTGAATCGCGTTGATCGCCACCACGCCGCCTTTGCGGAGACTGGAAAGCGCCGCAACTACCACGTCGCCGCTGGGGGCGAAGGTCACCGCGCGGTCCAGTTGCACCGGGGGCCTTTCCTGTTCGCTGCCCACCCACGCGGCCCCCAGGGAAGCGGCCAGCCGCCGGTGCGACTCGCCGCGCGTCGAGACGTAGACCTGGCACTTCCACGCATCGAGCACCGCGATGGTCAACGAAGCCGAAGAACCGAAGCCGAAAAGCCCTACGTTGTCGCCGGGTTCCACTCCGGCCACGCGAAGGCTGCGGAAGCCGATGATGCCGGCGCACAGCAGCGGCGCCGCGTGCAGATCGTCGAGGTTGGCCGGCAGAGGGAAAACGAAATCGGCCCGCGCGACGGCATATTCCGCATAGCCGCCGTCCACTGTGTAGCCCGTAAAAGTGGGTGAATCGCAGAGGTTTTCGAGACGGCGGCGGCAATAGGGGCAATTGCCGTCGACGCCGCCGACCCAGGAAACGCCAACGCGCGCGCCAACCTTCAGATCCGCTGTGGCGCCTTCCACAATGTCGCCGACAATCTGGTGTCCCGGAATGAGAGGCGCGCGCAACGGCGCCAATTCGCCTTCGACAATGTGGAGGTCCGTGCGGCAGACTCCACAAGCGCGCACTCGCAATAGGACTTGGCCGGGCGCGGCCCCTGGACGCGCAACGCTCGCAATTTCCAAAGGGTTGGTCCGGATGTCAGCCGGGGTTCGCAGGATAGCGGCCTTCATAACACTATGATGCCGCTTTGCCTTGCCCGGCGCCGGCCCGGATGGAATGTGCCCGCAACGTAGCGCAACTCCGGGGCGGGTTACCAACCCGTCGCTGGAGACTGGCCATTCATGGCGTCTCTGGCGACGCCTTCTCAGGCGGTTCTCGAACATGGGTCGGCCACCCGCCGCAGACGAGGGTTGGTTCGGCGTCGAGGAAGCCGGCTAAAAGCCCTTCCAAAGGGGGGACTCGGTCTGAACGGCTGCCTTACGGAACTAATGACTACCGGCTAAAAGCCGGTAGATTCAGGTTGCGGCTGAAAGCCGCCTGAAGTGCGTGGCGGCGGGCGTTGGTGGGGCGGACCCCTGGTCCGCGGCCGACGCCGCCGTCGGCCCGTCGGCTGCCAGAAGAGACTCCCCCTTGACTTGAGGAGCGGGTCCAGGGGGACCCGCGCGGACGAGGGCGTCCGCCCCACAAAGGCGATAGCTGCTGGAAGCTGTCCGCCCGAAAGGCAGAGGGATTAGAACTGAAGATTGAACCAAAAGGCCAATCTCCAGCGGGGCGGGTTACCAACCCGGTTGCCAACCCGCCCTACTTGCCGGTGGCCTACTTATCGCAACTCTCCGGTGGAGGCAAACGAAAACCGCCCCGCCAACGTACTCCCCGACGCCAGATAGGCGCGAATCGCCTCGCGATTTCCACCTGCGCGCGAGGCTGCCTCGCTGAGACACCGCACCGCGTCGGTTGGCGTAGCGCCGGTATCCAGGCGGAAGATCCACGGCACGTTCGCCGAAGTGAGAGCCCGATCGCTTGAGATGGCCACTACCGGTATAAGCGCTTTCACGGCGATCTGCTCGGCCAGGTGCGCGGAGGCGCGGTCGGTGGCCACCACGCCGATCACGTCGGGGTCGTACACCAGCTTCACGAATTCATTCGACGCCTTCCCCCACGCGGCCTCCGAAGAGATGCCGACCACCTCATACCCGGAGCGGCTCAAACTTCCGGCCAGCGCATTCGCGCCCGGCCCGAAGAGCGCGATCTTGCGCCGCTCACCGGCCGACACGGTGGGCGCCGGTCCATTGTATTCCACGCCTCGCTCGCCAACCGTGGCGTAGGGCGCCTGCATCGTATAACGCCGGTACGTCCATTTGCCCTCGTGCAATTTGCCAAGATACATCGGAGCGATGTTCTTGGCATTGGGGTCGAATACCATTTGGTCGGTGACGCCTTTGTAGCTGTCGAGCGAATAGAGCGCGTCGCGGATGGCGCCGCGATTCAAGCCCGCGCGGCAGATGGCGTCGAGCAGGATATTCATGGTGTCGAATCCCAGCGCGGAAAAGGAATCGACCTTCGCGTGATACGCCGCTTCGAACCGTTTCTGGAAAGACAGCCACGCGGCATCCTCGCGATTCGGGTCGAACGGATAGACCGCTTCCAGTCCTTCGGCGGCCTCTCCGGCCTTCTGCAACAGCGCATCGCCCACCACGCGCGCGCTGCCGAAAACCGGCTGCTTCATGCCCATTTTTCGCATTTCAGTGAGGATTTCGCCGGCCGCCGCGGCATCGCCCCAGATCACGATGCCGTCCACGCGCGAATCGTTGATCACGCGCAGTTGACGGGTGAACGTGCGATCCAGGGGATCGTACTTCTGCTCGATCACCACCGGATGGCCCAGCCGCCGCGCGGCGTCGCGGAACTTCAACACGCCGAAGCGGCCGTAGCGCTCGTTGACGCGCAACAGAGCCACGCGCTTCAATCCCAGGTCGGTGAAGATGCGGCGCGCCAGCGTGTAGCACTGCACGCGGTCGTCTTGAATCGAGGTCAAAATCCAGGGAATGATCGTCTCGGGGATGGTGGGATCGGTGGCCGCGGAGTTGACAATGGGCAGTTCCGCGCGCAGTGAGACGCGCAGCGCGATATGCGTGGAATCGGCGCTGATGGAGCCCAACATGGCCCACACCTTCTCGTCGTAGATCATCTTGACCAGCTCATTGCTCGACGCGCCCCACGTGGCGGCATCGTTGTGAGGCTTGAGGCGGAACGGCTTGCCGCCGTAGCCGCCGTGCGCGTTGGCTTCGTCCACTGCCAGTTGCGCGCCGTGCAGCATCGCCAGCCCCAGAGCGATGTCTTTATGATCCTGAATCGGCCCCAGGAAACCGATCGGCACCTCGCTCACCTCCGACGCCGGAACGGTTCGCGCATCCGCCGCGGCGCCGTTATATTCCGGCGTCTTGGTGTAGAGCTCTTCGTACGGGACGGTGAACTTCGAAAACGGCCGCAGGTCTTCCGGCGTATTGCCATACGGCGCCAGCGTACGGCTGGCCGGTGGGCCCGGCGGCTGCGCCCCACAGGCGCACGTGGAGGACTGCGCGCCCAACCACACCGGCAGCGCCAGTGCCGCCGCTAGCAGTTGCCAGTGCCGTTGCATGACGCGTCCTTAGGCGGGGGAACGAACATGGCGATGGCTTCGATTTCCACCAGCAGTTCGGGCCGGCACAGAATCGCCTGGATGCCGGTGGAAGCGGGCAGCGGATCGAGCCCCTGCTCGCGGAAAAACTCCGTGCGGCCCTCATTGAAAGCCGCGTAATCGCGCTCGATATCGCGCAGGTAGCAGGTGGTGCGGACGATGTCCTTCCAGGTGGCGCCCTCCGCCGCCAGAAGCCCCGTGATGTTGTGGTACGTGCGCCGCAATTGCGCGCGAAAGTCGCCGACGTGGACGGTCTCGCCGTATTCATCGATGCTGGCGGTTCCCGAAATCAGCAGAATCGCGACACCTCCTACGTCGATGCGCAGGCCGCGCGAAAAGGAGCTCGGCTTGGGGTAGTGGTATGCCTCATTCAGCACGGAAAGGGCCGTGATGGCCTGCTTTTTCACCTCTGTGGCGCTTCCCATTCGGTCAAGCAGTTCGATTGCGTTCATTAGTTTAAGTCTCCGGTTGAAATATGAATTCCGTGGCTCACGCCCTTGGCGGTGGCCACCCAAACGTCGTTATTCTGAAAATCGATGGCAAAAGTGTAGTGATGCGCCGGCGCGGATTCCACGGGCACGTGCGTCACGGCGCCCTTTTCGTCGCGTACCAGCATCTCCGGCGCGTGCGTGTCGAGCGACGGACGATAAGTCGCCCAACGTTCGCCGTCGTAATAAGCCAGCCCCTTGTCGGTGGAGAACCAGGTGCGCGTTCCGTCCACGGATTTCACCTGGTTCAGGAAATTGCTGGGCAGGCCGCTGTCTTTATCCAGGAAGTTTCGCCAGTTCCGGCCATCGTAGCGGGACGCTCCGAAGTAAGTGGCGGCCCACAAGATGCCCTTGACATAGCTCACCGAAGTAACGATCTCGTGAATCAATCCCTGGTCTTTAAAGAGCACGATCTCGTTTTCGCCATCGGGGTCGTTGTAGTCCTTCCAGTGGTCGGTTTTGACGTCGTATTCCAGCACTCCCCCACCCCACACGGCGTAGTAGACCTTGTCTGGCGCGGCCGTCACGCTGTAAGTCCAGATCTCCTGCATGGGGGTATTGCGCTCGTTATAGAGGCTCCATTGGCGGGTGCGAGTATTGAAGCGCGCGCCGCCGGCGGCGGTAGCCACCCACACAAAATCCCCCAGCACCGAGACTCCGTAAACTACGTCATTGGGCAGGCCGCTGGTCAGTTGCGTGAAGGTGTCGAAACGGCCGGCCGAATAGCGGCTGAGCCCGCCCATGGTGCCGATCCACAGGTCGTGGCTGCGCTTGTCGAGAGCCAGCGCGAGTACCGCGCGGTGGGCCAATCCGTCGGCCACGGTGAAGCTCTTCCAGCGGCCGTTCTCGTAGAGCGCCAGACCGTTATCGGTACCCGCCCAGACGCGGTCGCCATCCACCGCGATGGAATAGACGCGGTTATCGGGCAGCCCGTTTTCCACCGTGAAGTTCTGCCACTGGAAGCGCGGCAGGTCGGCGGCCGAAGCAGTGAGGGCGGCGAAAAGCAAAAGGAGGAGTAGGACCGCAAGAAACCGCTTGCTTACGCGCGCGGCTCGGAAGCCGCACGTTGAAGGGAGGCCACTTACTGAGGCGGGCCCAGAGGGCGCCCCATCAGGGAGCGGTTGCGCCACGGAGTATTGTAAGTCCCTCAATAGCTTGCCCAGATAGCCGGTGGTTTTCATAATGTTTTCAAGTACTCGATGAGGTCGTTCAGCTCATCCTTGGTCAGATCGTTGGTGACGCCATGCTTGTCGTCCGGATTGAAAACCGTCCAGATCTCTTCCAGCGACCGCGCCGATCCATCGTGCAAATACGGCGCGCTGTTGACGATATTGTTCAACTGCGGCGTATCGATCAGCGGCGAGCGGTCCGACGGCTTGCCCGTGCCCACATCGAACGAGGCGGTGTTGGTGTGTTGCGGCCCAGAGTGGCATACGAAACATTGCAGCGAGTATGGAATGGGCGTGCCGTCTTTCTTCGTCTCGCGCGTGAAAATCGCCAGGCCGCGCTCCTGCGCCGGCGTCAATTCGCCATCGGGAAGCCGGTAACGGTTGGGCCGCGAAGGAATCGACTGGACATATTTCACCAGATCTTCCAGCTCTGCCCCTCGAAACCCCGCCGAACGGAAAAAGTAGCGCTCCGTTCTCGGCCCGCACTCGGTCTGCAGGTCCGGATTGCCGCCGTTCCACTTGTAAGGCGCGGTGTCCTTAATCTCTTCGAGCATGCGATTGTCTACGATGTCGATGCCGAAGCCGTCCGGCTCCAGGTCCCATTGGAGGCCGTCGAAAGTGGCGTCGATATGGCAATTGGCGCAGCCGAACTGGTGGCCGAATGCGTACATCGACGAGAAAAAGAGGCGTTCGCCGCGGCGCTCGGGCGTTGCCGGCACGGGGTCGCCCAGCGCGATAGTGGCGGTGACCGCCGCGCGCGCCGTATCCACTACCGAAACGGTGTCGTCGAGCCGGTTGGCCACATACAGCGTGGCCCCATCCTGAGAGAGCTGGATGTTGCGCGGATTCTGCCCCACGGCCACGTGCGCCAGCACGTACCTGGAAGACACCGAGAGATCGTTCGCCATCCGGGCGGCTTGCGGGGAGCGCGCCGCGGCGACCAGCTTGGCCAGATCCAGGATCAAAAGCTCGTTCGAGCCGCTGGCGGAAACATAAGCCCGCGTCTTGTCGCGAGAGATGGCCACTCCGAACGGCAGTGAAGGGAAAATTTCCATTTCATCGAGCGGCATCTGCACCGCCCCGCCGATGCCGTCGCCAAACACCGCCAGCGAATTCCCGAAGACCCAGCCATGCTCCACGTGGGCCAGGGGAATCAGGTTCTTGGGCCGGAGTTCGGCGGCCAGTCCCACGCTTCCATCCTGCGAGAACGCGATGTGAAACACACCGGCCGCATTGTTCAGGGCGAGACGGTTGGCCACCACCGGATGGGCGGCGTCCAGTTCCGTGATCTCCGATCGCGGCGGCGTGCGATGCTTGCCGATTTGCGGATAGACGTGGCTGACATAGATGTGCGCGCCATCGGGCGACGCGGCCACGAAACTGGCGCCGCGGCCGGCCACGAAGCGCTGCGCATCGGCGCCGCCCGCAAGGTCGATCAGGGAGACGTCGTCCGACAAGCGGTTGGCCACGTACAGCACGTTGCGCGCCGCGTCCAGCGCAATACCGGTAGGCTCAAATCCGGCCGGCAGCGTGCGCAGTACCTTTAGACTCGCCGTGTCCACCTCGCTTACCGTGTCCGACCAGGAGTTGGTCACGTAGAATCGCTTCCCGTCGGGCGTCACGGCGATGCCCCTCGGCACGCGGCCCACCGTCACGCGGCCCACGACGGCGCGGGTCGCGGTATCGACCACGAGCACTTCGTCGCTGCCGCTGCATACTGCGAAAAGCCGCGTGCCATCGGGGGACAGCGCCAGGTCGTCGGGGCTCTTGTAGCGCGGCGCCGTTGCCGTACCCGCGGCGCCCGCCGCCATCGTGAATAGCAATCCCCAAATCGCCCGCCGCATGCTTATTTCTCCGTAATGGTAATCACCCGGTCGGCGGCGACGCCCTCGACCACCTGGCGAATGCCGCTGGGCCACGTGACGGTGATGCGGTCCACTTTGGTCTGCGCTCCCAGCCCGAAATGCAGCCGCCAGTCATTCTGGCTGAGGTACCCGGAACCGGCCGTCCGCTCCAAATATTGCTTCGTGCCGCCGGCCTCCACTACCACTTTGGCGCCGATTCCATCCTTGTTGCTCTTCGTGCCCGCGAGCGCGATCATCAGCCAATGCCCGGCGGATGGAGTGGTGTTCCGGAGCAGCACTCCGGGGGCGTTCAGGTTTACCAGGAAGGCGTCCACTCTGCCGTCGGTATCGTAATCCGCGAAGCAGGCGCCGCGGGCCACGCTCTTGGTGGCAAAGAACGGCCCGGCATCGGCCGATACATCCTGGAATTTTCCGCCGCCTATATTGCGAAAGAGCGAATGCTCCTGCGGCACCATTTGGATGAGGCCGCCGTGGAAGATCATGATGTCCTTGCGCCCGCTGTTGTCGAAATCGAACGCGCCCGTGCCCCAACTGGTATATTGCGCCGTCATCTGAGAGATGCCGGCCTGCTGGGTGACGTCGAGGAACGGCAATTTGCCGGAGTTTTGCAGCAGGCGGTTGTACTTGGAATCGCTGACCCACAGGTCGGCGTGCCCCTTGTTATCGATGTCGAAGAACACCGGCCCCATGGCGGAGCTCGACTCGCCGTTCTGCCCGAATGCCGCGCCGGCGTCCGTCGCGATCTCTTCGAACGTGCCGTCACGCTTGTTATGGAACAGGAAGCTCTCGGTCTTATCGTTGGCCACGTAAATATCGGGATAGCCGTCGCCGTCGAAATCCGCCGCCGTCACTCCCATGGTGCGGCCTTTGTATTGCGCGATGCCCGATTTTTCGCTCACGTCCGTGAAGCCGCCGTGGCAATTGTTGTGGAACAGCAGATTGCTTTCAGCCTCGTAGTCGAGCGGCCCCGGATAGTTATCGGCGGCATAGTAAGAGCGGTACGTGGGGTCGAATTTCACGTAGCGGCCGACAAACAGATCCACACAGCCATCGCGGTCGTAGTCGAGCCAGGCGGCGCCGATGGCCCAACCCTTCACATCCAGGCCTGCTTTAGCGGTGACGTCCTCGAACGTGCCGTCGCCTTTGTTGCGATAGAGCGTTACGCGGCCGTAACTGGTCACCAGCAGGTCGGTCTTGCCATCGTTATCGAAATCGGCGGCGATGGCGCCGAAACTGAAGCCATCTCCGCCCACGCCGGCCTGCTCCGTGACGTCGGTGAATTTGCCGTTGCCGTCGTTGCGATACAGGTGGTTGTGCGGCATCACAGCAGGGGTTTTGCGCAGCGGATAGGGATGCATCCCGCGCTCCAGCGGACGGCCGCTCACCACGAAAAGGTCCGGTTTGCCGTCGTTATTGTAATCGAACCAGACGCAGCCGGCGCCGGTGCTTTCGAGCAGCGAACCCAATTTCTCCGCGCCGAAGGAGTGGGTGAAATCGATGCCCGATTGCGCCGTGACATCTTCAAACCGGATGGGACCGGGGGCTTGCGCGAGCAGACTGCCGGCGGCCGCCAACATGAGAAGGTATTTCATAGAGACTTTCCGGAATTTCCCAGCATCTTCACCGGGATCAATATTTGGTTGAGGATTTCGGGAACCTTGTTTTCGGGAGCGCGCTCCGGTCCGGCGTGGCAGCCCACGCAGATCCGCTGCTCACTGGGGCGCATCCAGAACCAGTGCTCCTCGGCGCGCAGGCGAGCGCCCGCGGCATCCAGCAACTCCATGCGAATGGGCCGGTCGGCGGGCACTTCCACGTAGAACGACCCATCCACCGCGACGGGCGTCTGCCCGAGCAACTGCGGCGCGCCGGCGGCATCCCGAGTGAAGAGCCGCACGGAGTGGATTTTCCCGTCGATCGGAGTTTTCGACTCATGGACGTCGAGACAGAGCAGGTTGCCTGTCTTGCGAGTGGGGACCAAGCCGGATGGAAACTCGCGCGGCGGCACTTTCCCCGCCAGCGCGACCGGTTCCACGGCATTCAGCCCGCGTACTGCTTCCACGCTTTCCGCAACACGCGAGCGCGGTCCCGCGAGATGAATGGCGTACTTGCCGCTGGAACGGGGACGCGCCGCCACCAGCCACCGATCCGGCGCGACTTCGGTAATCGGGCCGGCGATTTCCAACTCCGAGGGCGGCAGCTTCTCCTGCACGGCCAGGGCCGAGCGAAAGCGCGCCAACCCGCCCGCGACGTCGAAAATCACGTCGCCCGAGGAGACTTGGCGGCCGGCCGAACGCTGCGGCCCATGGTCGCAGCGCAGGGATTCGACGCCGGTTCCGTCGGGATACACTGTAAAAAGCTCGCCGCTCCATTCAAACAGGATGCGGCCATCGCGCAAAACATCGCCGGTAAGGAACCAGCCCGGGGCGTGAGTTAGAACGTCCGCTTGACCGCCTCCGAGGGGCGCCACTTCGATTACCGAACCGGCCGCCGTCATCCGCGTGTAGGCCACCCTTCCATCGGGCAAGTAGAGAGGGCGAATGCAGGCATCGGCGGTGGCCACTACTTTTTGAGGCGCGCCTCCCGTGAGGTCGGCTTGCCAAATCTGCCAGCGATCCTCGCGGGAAGGCCGGCCGGCAAACAGGAAGTGGCGTCCGTCGCAGGAGACCGCGGCATCGGCCGACGCGAAGAAGCCTGGGACCGCGTCGCGGCGCCCTTCGGCAGCAGCTAAGACCAGGTGCGCGCCGTCCGGGAAGCGTTCTCCGCCGTGGTTCCAGGCCGCGGCATCGTAGCGGGCCGCCGCAGTATAGAGAAATGGCGGCAGATCGTTCCGCACCGCCTGTCCCGTGAGGGCGGAAGTCCACACCGCCAGCATCGCTACCCCTAAGACCCACCGCATGATACAGCATATTAAGACCTTGTACTGCCAAGATCTATCGTATAAATCTACTAGCTGTCGGCTGCTGGCTCTCAGCGTTCGGCGCCCGGCTCGCACAAGGGTGTCTTCGTCCCCCAATGGCAAGGCGTTGAATGGCCGTAGCCACGGCTACAAGCGGCACGGCGCCACCACTCTATTGGCAGCCTTCGAGATGGCTGCCGGACAGGTCATTGCGGGCCATTACCCCCGGCGGCGGCGTGAGTTTTTGGATTTCATGACGCAGATCGTGGCCGCCTGCCCGGATCGCGATCTGTATGCCGTGCTGGACAACTTGAATCCCCACAAGCCTAAAGAAGACCGCTGGCTCAAACGCCATCCAAGAGTCCATTTGCATTTCACCCCGGCCTACTCGTCGTGGTTGAACCGGGTGGAATGCCGGTTCAGCATACTGAGCAAACAGGCCCTTCAGGGAGTAAGTTTCACGTCGCCCGAACAACTGCGGGAGGCCATCGACCGGTTCGTCAAAGTCTATCACCGGAAGGCAGCGCCGTTCGAATGGACCAAGGCTGTGGTCCGCCCGACGGCCACAAAGAGAAGTACGCTGATTTATGCAATTAAACAGAGGGCCATTATTCTTTGCGTGCCTCTCGGTACCAGGGCGTTATGGAGCCGCGACCGTCAGGGAGCGGACACGCAACCATTTTATGACGTCGTGTTTACTAGTATTTCGCCAGGAACGTTTCGACGCTCGATTCCTGCGCCGTCTTGCGGGCGATGCAGAGGTTGATGCTCTCTACAATTTGCGCGAAATTGCGCGGGGCGCCGGAATACTTGTCGACCAGCGGGCCGAAAAAGGCCTGGTAGCGATCGCGAGATTGCGCGTCGCAGAAAGCCCCTCCTGCGAAGGGCAGGTATGAGCCCACATCACTCCCGAAGATGCTGGGATGCCCGGCCGTGAGCTCATCGAAGTGCTGCTTGATGAATTCGAACGACAGGGCCCGGGTGTCGGCGAATTCCTGGCCGGCGAGAAGCAGGGAAATACCGTCCACCATCGGCATTTTCTTTTGCAGCACGATTTCGAATCCGGCTTCGAGTGCGGCGCGATCGTGGAACGCCGTCATCGCGCCTAACAGGCGCTGTTTGGCCTGGGTGTCCTGCGTGCTCGAGAACGCGGCAAGCAGCCGATTGTATAGGGCGAGATCGCCATAATACGCCGCGGTGACCAGGACCGGCGAGACAATCTCCGGCGGGACGGCGCTGCGGTCGGCAAGCCAGCGGTCCGCGAGAGTTCGCGCCTGGCCGGCCAGATCCCGATCGCCGCCGAAGCGGGCAACCGCGCCCACCAATTGCCGGCGCAGCAGGCCATCGTCATCTTGCTCGCCGGGGCGCGGCAGCCAGCCGAGTTGCTTCGCGCGCGCCTGAAAATTCTTCAGCAGGAACCGCTCGAAATTCGGCATGAGGTTGGATGGAACCAGATCCTGGCGATAAGAGAGAGCAATGCCCAGGGCCAACTGGACCACCTCGCGCTCGGGATCGCCGTGGAACGCTTCCACAAGGCTGAGCGCATCGGCGGCCAGAAGTTTTCCCGCGGCGGACATATCGGCGGCGTTTCCAATCAGTTCCACACGTTCGGCGGCCGTCAGCGACTGGGGGGCGTGCGCCGTAAGCGAAGGCCCCAGTCCGCCCCGATAATCGACCAGGTAATAGCCCTGCGCATCGGCATTGCCATCCACCCACGCCGGACAGCTCTTCGCATTGCGCAGCGCCACGTCCTGCTCGGCCCGCGTGAGGAGTGTGCATTCGGCCGATTGGGAACCGTCGAAGCGCACACAGAAGGGGATCTGCCAGACTTGATCGGTCGAGCCCTTCGAGCCAGCCGGAAGAGACCGCGACTGTTTGGTGTGCAACACAGCGGGCGTCTTCGTGCAATCCAGCGTCACCGAGACGGCGGGCACGCCGGGCTGGTTGAGAAACGTCGAAAACGGCCCGCCGATGTCCTTCTTGCTGGCTGAGCTTACCGAATCCAGGAAATCGGCGGCAGTGGCGTTGCGGAAAGCGTAACGATTGAGATAAGCCTGCACGCCCTTGCGAAACTCTTCGGGGCCTAGCCAGCTTTCGAACATGCCGATCACCGCCGCGCCCTTCTGATAGGTGATGGCGTCGAAGGCGTTGGCGATATCGTCCTTGGTTACGATGGGCTGGCGGATCTTGCGCGTGCTGACGAGGCTGTCGACATCTTCGGCCCCCAGTTTGGAACCCACATCTCCCACGCGCGTCTTCCATTCGGGCTTCCATCCGGCAAGGAGTTTCTGCTCCATCCATGTAGCGAAGGCTTCGTTGAGCCAGATGTCGTCCCACCAGGCGGTGGTCACCAGATCGCCGAACCATTGGTGCGCGAGTTCGTGCGCCGCGTCGGAGGCGTAGTTGCGCTGCCGCACGATCGTATCGCTGGCGGGGTCCGCCAGAATGATGGTCTGCCCATAGGTGACCATCCCGGCGTTCTCCATGGCGCCGAAACCGCTAGTGAGTGGGACGGATACCTGGTCGGCCTTCTCGTATGGATAGGGAATGCCGAAGTACTGTTCGAGGCGGGTCAGGATGGTCGCGGTGACTTCGGCGGCGTACTTCGCCTCGCCGGACCGGCCTTTGGGCGTCACGATGCGGACGGGAACGCGATTCCTGCCGGCGACACCGGCGTTGACGAACTCAAAGGGGCCGACGGCGAATGCCACAAGATAAGAAGGAAGCGGCTTGGTCTCCTTGAATGTGTAAGTCTTCACTCCGCCATCGGTGCGATCTGTGGACGGCGTGTTACTCACGGCCGAATCCTGGCTGGGGACGCGCAGAGTAAGCTGCCAGGGCGTCTTGTAACCGGGCTCGTCGAAACACGGGAAGGCATCGCGCGCGTCGGTATTTTCGAACTGGGTAAAAATGTAGTCGCTGCCTTTATCCAACAGGTGGAAGACGCCGGAGCTATCGCCGTGGCGAACCTCGGCGGTGTACCCGATATGGATCTCGGCAGTGCCCGCGGGAAGCGGCGAGTCGAATTTCAGTCCCAGGAAATCGTCCCCGCCGGGAACGGCCGCGGCCTTCCAGGATTTGCCGGCCTCCACCGCCGAAGCTGAAGTCACCTGGATCTTGGTGGCATTGAGCCAGAGGGTCTCGACAGGCTTGCGGACGGTCACTTGGATGGTGATGGCTCCGCTGAAGGAGTCCTTGGCAGGATCGAGGTCGAGGGTTGCCTGGTAGCGGACGGGCGCGACATCCTCGACCTCGGAGAGGCGCAGTTTGGGCTGGGCGGCGAGGCTGGCCGGCAAAATGAGCGCGGCCATCCAGGGCAGCGCCGCGACGATTCTCAGATTCGGAAGTGGGAGCATTTCTGACTATCTTACGCCCGCCAATGGGTGGCCTGCGGAGGTGGGTGCGCGACATAGAAGTGGGGCACGGTCGAACACCTGTCGTGGGCGCTCTGTGGGGCAATCCTGGCTGGGGCCGGCCCTGGCGGGCTGAAGCCCGGCTGAAGCCCGGGGTCCCCTTTGGGGAGGACTGAAAAGTCTGCCCCACCGGGTTGGCCACCTGCATGCCATGAAATAGGCCAAAGTTCAGTGGCGGGCTGAAGCCCGCCAGCTATACTGGAGTGAACTGGGTGTCCCCAATCGAACCTCCGTATCGAACTCAAGCGCTATGGTGGAGCGCCGTCCTGCCGCCATTTCTGGTGAGCCGCGCAATCGTATTTGCGCTGATGCTGCTAGGCTCGTTCGTCTCGGTCTCATCAACCGGCGATCTTCGGTCGCTGAGTATTCGAAAGGACGTCTCGCTCTACGCCGCGCTTTCCAGCTTGGCATTTTCGGCTGACTCCGCCGGCTATCGTCAAATTGCAATTGAAGGGTACGGGCGTCCCGTCAATCGCGCCTATTTCCCCGGATTTCCGCTCACGTGGCGCGTGGCGGCGATGCTTTCTCGCGAGTACGCCGTTACGGGAATACTGATCTCGAACCTATGTTTTCTGGCGGCGCTTTCGGTGCTTTATCTTTTGTGCCTGGAAATCGGCTGCACTCTGGGCGCCGCCGAGCGGGCAGTGTTTTACGCCTGTTTCTACCCCGTGAGCCACTTCTTCTCGCTGCCGCTTACCGAGTCGCTGTTTTTCCTTCTCTCAATTGGAACGGTCTATCTTGCGGTCCGTGAAAAGTGGGCGCTTTCAGGCACAGTTGGAATTGGCGCGACGGCAACCAGGCTGGTTGGCCTGATGCTGATTCCGGCATTGGCCCTGATTTGGTGGCGGCAGCATCGCCGGCTATCGCCGGCCATTGTTCTCACAGCCGTTCCAGTGCTTGGCTTTGCCGGATTCTGCGCATTTCTGTACGCGGCCCACGGGGATGCGCTGGGGTTCCTGCACGCGCAATCCTTGTACGGGCACTCGATGCAGTGGGGAATGGCCTTGCCCGACTACCTCAGGTCGCCCCGGATCTTTCATACCTGGGGCTTCTACCCGCTGCATTTTGCGAGCATCATCGTTGCCGGCATGGCAACTGCTGCCCTGATTCGGCGCGGGAATGTCCCCCTGGCCGTGTATCTAATGGGCTGCCTGGCGGTCCCGCTGAGTGTCGATCTTGGCTCGATGACGCGCTACGTAATGGGTAGCTTCCCCCTGTTTATCGGAATTTCGTATCTCACCGAAAACCAGAGGGTCGATTGGTATGTGCGGGCGGTCTCTGTTTCTCTTTTGGCGATAATGTCGCTGGCTTGCGGGTTTCATTTTGGCTTGGCGATGACCTGACGCGGTCAAGGTTCCCCGTCCCATTTCCGAACAGGCTGCCGGAGCGGTATACTGATCTTGCTGGCAAAAACCTTGGAATCAATGGTTTGACCTCCAAAAGCGGGATCTTCGGGCGCTCCGGAAACGGACACTGTGAATGCCACCGTGACATTTCGGCAACACATGCGTCGAAATCAATAGAACAGATGGAATTGGGAGTTTGGGAAGCGACAACCTAAAGCCCTATGGCCCAGGATGCAGCCGGAGCGACAGGCGCCCGAGTGAGTCCACAAGTTGACACGTTAATTCGGGCGGCGCAACGCGGCGACCAGGATGCGTTCGAGCAACTGGTGCGTACGTACGACCAAAGTGTGCTCCGGCTCGCCATGAATTTGCTGCGCTCGCCGGAAGATGCGCGCGACGTGTACCAGGAAGCCTTTTTGCGGGTGTACCGGAACCTCCACGCGTTCCGCTTCGATTGCAGTTTCCATACGTGGCTGTACAGGATTGTGACCAACATCTGTCTCGACCAGTTGCGGAAACGGAAAGTCCGCAAAGAAGAAACGGCGGTGGTGGAAACCTCCGAAGGGGCCATCGACCGCATGGAGCAATATGAAGAGGAAGCCGCCGCGGCAGACCCGGAACGGAGCATGTGGAACCGGGAACTCAAGCAGCGTATCGAGAACGCGCTGGTGGGCCTCACGCCGCGGGAGCGCATGGTTTTCGAGTTGCGGCACTACCAGGGATTACGGTTGCGGAACATCGGGGAAATGCTCGGCACGACAGAAGAGGCGGCAAAGAACTGTCTCTTTCGGGCGACACAGAAAATGCGTGGCGAATTAGGGGACTTTGTATGAACTGCGATACGGTCAGGAAGCTGATTCCGCTCTATTTTTACGGCGAGGTCACGCCGGACGAGGAAGATCAGGTAGACCAGCACTTGCACGAGTGCGCCGCGTGCGCCGCTCAACTGGAGCAGCAAAGCGCGCTGGCGGGAGCTCTGGACCAGCGCAAGCTGGAAATTCCGCTGGCGCTGCTGGACGAATGCCGGGACGACCTGATGGCCGCTATTGCGGGCGGCGCGCCGCGCCAGGTAAAACCCGCCAAAGGGCCGTGGGCATTGTTTCTGGATGCCATGAGCGCCACCTTCACAGGGTTCGGACGGCTGCGGCAGCCGGTGGGGGCTGTGCTCCTCATCCTGTTGGGATTTGCGGTGGCGCGCTTCACGGGGAGCGGCCCTTCGCCATCCCCAGTCCTCTCCGACAACGTTTACCCCATGGTGCGCGACGTGAAGGCCGATAACGACGGCACGGTGCGCATCCGGTTCGACGAGACCAGCCACCATGAGGTGGCCGGGCGTTTGGAAGACCCCAACATCCAGCGGCTGATACTGGCCGGCTCTCGCGATGAGGATGCGGCGGTACGGGTGGAATCGGTAGGGCTTCTGAAGAACCGCGTGGATTCGCCGGAGGTGAGGGACTCTCTGCTCAACGCGCTGGCCGGCGATCCGAATGACGGCGTTCGGCTGAAAGCGCTGGAAGCGCTGAAGCCTTTGGCAGGCGATGCGCAGGTCACCAAGACACTGTCGCAGGTGCTGCTCACCGACGCTAATCCGGCGGTGCGCATGCAGGTGATCGATTTGATGGTGACGCGGCGCGACGATTCGGTGGTGGGAGTGTTGCAGAATCTCATGCAGCGGGAAGACAACAATGGAGTGCGGTTGAAGGCCTCCAAGGTTCTTAAGGACTGGAATGCGTCGATCGGAACTTTTTAGAGGTCTGGCGGGGCTGGCCTTTCTGCCGATGGCGGCCTGCGCCCAGCCGTGGCTGACGCAGGAAGGCGAACTGTGGGTGCGCACGTTCCACGAGTCCGCGGCGGCGCAACCGCGGGTGCGCATCAACGCGCATGGGCCGGTGACGCTGGAAGGCAATGTCTCGGCGACCATCGACTTCACCGTCAAGGTTGCGGTGCGGGCGCGTACCCGCGAGCGGGCGCGCGCCATGCTGGAAAAAGCCGAACTGCGCACCGAGTCGCAAAACGGCTGGCTGGTGCTCACCACCCCCGGCCGCGAGGCCGTTGCCACCGTAACGATGCGCGCGCCGCGGTTACGGGAGGCCATTGTCTCCAGTTCCGATGGCGCCGTGGAAGCCTATGGAATCGATGGGCCGTTGACCGTGGATACCGGCGCGAACCAGGTGACAGTGGACCGCATTCACGGCGACTGCACGCTCTCCACAGGCGGCGGCGACATCCACGCGGGAACCGTGGACGGCTTCTTGCATTGCACTACCGTAGCCGGCGCGATCACGGCGAAAGCAGTGCGCGGAGAAGTGGTGCTGCGAACCAACGGCGGCGATATCAGCGCCCTTTCCGTGGGCAGCGGCGCGAGCGTGGAGACCGGCGGCGGAACGGTCCATCTGGGCTTCATCAACGGCCCGGTGACGGCGATCAACGGCGGCGGGCCGATCGTCGTGGATCTGGCGGCGGGGATTGTGACCACGCGGGATATGGCGGGACCGGTGACCGTGCGCGGAGCCGCGGGCATCCGCTGCGAATCCGCTAACGGCGGCATACAGCTTGGCAAGATCAACGGCCCGATGCGCGTGTCCACGTCGATGGGCAGCATCGTGGCGAACCTTGAGGGCGGCAAGCTGGCGGAATCGTACCTGGCGACCGGCAACGGTGATATCACGGTATTGATTCCGTCCAATGTGGGGGTGAGGATCAGCGCCGAGAATTCGATGGCCGATTCCATCCGGCGAATCGTTTCGGACTTCCGGGAGATTCAACCGCATCTGAATGGGATGCACCTGGAGGCACAAGGCCGGGTCAACGGCGGCGGCCCGCTGTTGCAGCTTTCGGCTTCCTCCGGCACGATCTTCCTCAAACGTCAATGAACAGGGGTGAGCCATGAAACTATTGGTGGGAATGGGAACCGTTTATCTGGCGGCAAGCCTGGCTGCATTTGGGCAGACCCCCGCCCCCGCTCCGCGCGCGCGGAGCGCCTCGGGCCTGCAAACGGTGGAAACTCCGTATTTGGGCGTGGGCGGACAGGATATTACTTCCGACCGCGCCAAGGCTCTCAAGCTGAAAGAGGAGCGGGGCGTCGAAGTCACCAGCGTGGAGCCCGATAGCGCCGCGGCAAAGGCGGGTTTGAAGGAAGGCGACGTGGTGGTGGAGTTCAACGGCCAGAAGGTGGAGGGCTGGGAGCACTTCAGGCGGCTGGTGCGGGAGACGCCGATTCATCGCGAGGTGAAGATCGTCGTGTGGCGCAATGGGGCGGCGCAAACTTTGACCGCTACCGTAGGTGGGCGCAAGGAGTTTCAAGTTCAGCTCGGCGATGGCAATATGATGGCTCCGCCGGCCTGGGTACAGCCCATGCCTCCCAGTTCGCCGACCCCCACGGTGCCCGCGATGCCGTCGATGCCGCCGTTCGATCTGCCGCAGTTTCGGACGTTCATGGGCACATCCTCGCTGGGCATTATCGGGGAATCGCTGGGACAGGAATCGCAACTGGCCGAGTTTTTCGGGGTTAAGGAAGGCGTGCTGGTGCGCTCGGTGAATAAGGACTCGGCCGCCGAAAAAGCCGGGATGAAGGCCGGCGATGTGATCGTCAAGGTGGAAGATACCGCCATCTCTACTCCTCAACAGATCAGCGGCGCGCTGCGCGCGGCAAGGACTAAGAACTCGGTCACCGTGACCGTGGTACGCGGTAAGAAAGAGATGACCCTGACGGTGACGCCGGATACCGGCGGCTTTTACCACGGCGGCGTGTGGGATCCGAAGGACAATATTCTGCTGCAGTTGTTCCAGCCGGCGCGGCAAGGGCAGCGGCAATAAAAATGACTGGCGGGCTGAAGCCCGCCCCTGGAGTTTGGCCTTTCTTAGTGGGGCAGGCTTCAGCGGGGATCCGCCCTTTGGGCAGTCTCTAGCGCCAGTAACCATTGCGCAGGGAAACAAACATGTGGAATTGTCAGCAAGCAACTCAGAATCAATGGCTTGGGCTGTGCCTTCCAGCATGTGGTTACTGGAGAGCCTGCAGCCGGCTTTCACGAGGCCTGACGAATTTCTCTGGCTTCGCTACGGGCGCGCCGAAGGGCACGAAGCCGGAGGAAATTCCCCGAGGCGGGCTGAAGCCGGCTGAAGCCCGGGGTCCCCTCTGGGGAGGACTGAAAGTCTGCCCCACCGGGTTGGCCACCTGCATGCCATGAAAAGGCCAAAGTCCAGTGGCGGGCTGAAGCCGGCCCCACCAACAAGCCAGACGTGGGGTGGGCTTCGGCCGGCTTCAGCCCGCCGCGGCTTTGCCGCGCTTACTTTGCCTTCACCGGGTCCGGCGGCCGCATAGGCGGCTTCGTCGGATTCGCCTGCAGCTTCTTCATCAATTCCGCCACACCCCGTTCGAGCTGCGGATCTTTGCCTTGAATCAACGACGCCGGATCGTTGTCCACCTCGATATCGGGATCCACACCGTGGCCCTCGATAATCCACTCGCCCTTGGTATTAGCGAATCCGAATTCGGGCACGTTGACGTGGCCGCCATCGATCAACTGCCCGTGGTCGGTAATGCCCACCACGCCGCCCCAGCTTCGCTTGCCAATCAGCGGACCCAACCCGGCCGCGCGGAACATCGCCGGGAAGATATCGCCATCGGAGGCCGAATTCCCATCGAGCAGGGTCGCCATGGGCCCCATGAAGGCCTCGGGATAGAGCTGCGGATCCTCGTTGGTGCGGCTGAACTGCGCGCCCAGGACGCGTTTGCTCAACCGCCCGATCAACATCCGCGATACGTTGCCGCCGCCATTGGCCCGGTCGTCGATAATCAGAGCTTCCTTGCGCATCTGGGGGTAATACCACTTGATGAATTCGTAGATGCCGTCGGCGCCCATATCGGGAACGTGGATGTAGCCGATGCGTCCGCCCGACAGTTTGTCCACCCGGCGGCGATTGGCCTCCACCCAATCGAAGTAGACCAGCTTTTCTTCGTCAGTGACCGGGCGGTAGGTGATAGTGCGGGCGCCCTCCGTGGACGGCTTGGAGTTGACCAGCCACTGCACCGGATTATCGGCCGCGTTGCGCAGGAATCGATAGGGATCGTCCTTGCCGGTCAGGTCGTGCCCGTTGATGGCCAGCACATAATCGCCCACCTTGACGTCGACGCCGATCTCGGTGAGCGGCGAGCGGTACCCTTCCTCCTCGTTCTGGCCCTGGAAGATTTTCGCAATGCGGAATCGGTTGGACGCCGCGTCCAGCTCGAAACGCGCTCCCGGCAACGCCACGCGCGGGCGCGGCGGAATCTGGTAGTCGCCGCCAGTGATGTAAGCATGTTGTACGGTAAGCTCCGAGATCATCTCGCTGATCGCGTAGCTCACGTCGGTGCGGTGGGAGGCGTACTGCAACAGCGGCTGGTATTGCTTGCGCAGCGCTTCCCAATCGAAGCCGTGCATGTTGGGGACGTAGAAGAAGTCGCGATACCGCCGCCAGACTTCGTTGAAGATCTCGGTCCACTCTTCGGCGGGCACGCGATCGACATACAGTCCGGAAGTCGAGACCGCCTTTTTGCCGGCAGCCCCCGTGGGAGTCGCGTCCATCAGCGAATAGCCCGACGGAGTCCGCACCAGCAGCTTGTTGCCGTCGGCGGAAACCGCCGCTCCTTGGTAGTCCTCCACGAGGGTGGTCTCTTTCCGGTCTTTGAGCGAGTAGATGCGCAGTGAAGGCTTGGTTTCCGGCTCGCGGCTATAATACTGCGTCCCGTAGACCGTGTAGATCAGATAACCGGTCTTGGCAGTGAGCCCGTCGTAGTTCCCGGCTTCCAACGGAACGCGCGCTACGCGTTGCTGAATTCCATCGAAATCGACCTTCAGGTCGGCCGGCTTCTCGTCTTTTTTTTCGTCCTTCTTCTCGTCCTTGTTGTCATCCTTCTTCGCGTCGCCGTCTTTGGTTATGGTGACCTCATCGCTCTCCGGCGGGAAGGGATGTTTCACGTCCTTGCGCAGCGCCATGGCGTAGATCTCGGTTTCCCGCGAGGTGGCGTAATCGAATTCGCTGCCGGAGATGATCGGGCCGAATTCGTGATCGCTCAAGAAGTACAGGTAGTTGCCATCGGGATCCCAGGTCGGTTCCACCGAGTTGAAATTCTCACTGCTGATGGGATGCAACTGGCCATCGGGGCTGGCGATGTAAAGCACCGCAAACCCATTGGCAGCGTTCATGGCAAAGGCCAGGAAATTGCCCCGCGGCGACCAGGTGTACGCGCCAATTCCACCCCTTTTGTCGTGCGCGATCTCCTTCACCTTGCGGTCGGCCACCGTCACCACCAGAAGGCGCCCATCCTTGTCGGTGAACGCGATGCTCTTGCCGTCGGGCGACCACTTGGGGCGATAGAGCATCGCCTTGTCGCCGCTGGTGATCAGCTCCGCGGGGCCGCTCGCGTCCTGCGGAGCCACCCAAATTTCCTCCTCGCCGGTCTGATCCGAAATGTAGGCGATTTTCGACCCGTCGGGCGACCATGCGGGCCATTTTTCGTGCACGCCCGAGCTGTCGGTCAAGTTGCGCACCGGCCCTTTTTCAATGGGCACGGTGAAGATGTCGCCGCGCGCCGCGAAAACCGCGCGCTCGCCCTTGGGACTAAGCCCGAACTGCTCGATCAGGTCGGCGGCGCTCACCCGGCTGGGCCTGCGCGCCACTCCATCGCTGGGCACAGCGATCGAAATCGGCGTCACCTTGTGCGATTTCACGTCGAAAATCTGGAGCTCGCCGTTCAGCTCGTAAACGATGCGCGATTCGCGGTCGGAACTGGGCCAGCGAAGGTCGTAGGTCTTATTGGTGGTGAGCTGGCTGGTCTTGCCGCTGGAAACATCGTAGGCGTAGAGATTGAAGTGGCCGTCCTTGTCGGAATCGTAATAAATGGCGTTGCCCACCCACATGGGGTCGCGGCTGGCGCGCTCGCCTTCGCTGATCTTCTTGGCCTCGTGAGTCTCCACGTCGAAAATATAGAGTTGATTGGCCTGGCCGCCGCCGTACCGCTTCTCGGTGCGGAAATCGCGCGCCTGCGGAGAGTAGACGATGCGGTTTCCCGCGGGCGAAAACGATCCCGCGCCGGAATTCGGCATGGGGAGCGGTTCCGATGGCCCGCCGTCCATCGAAACCGTGTACAGCCGGCTGAAACCGTTGAACCAGCCGTCGCGCAGGGAGCGGTAGATGATGCGCTTGCCGTCGTTGGTCCAACCGTAGACCTGGTTGTCGTAGCCCCAGCGGGGCGTCATGGGGCCGCGCGCCGGGTAGAACGTGAGCTGCCGCGGTTCGCCGCCCGTCGACGGCATGACATAAACCTGCTCATCGCCGTCGTACTGGCCGGTAAATGCGATCCACTTGCCATCGGGCGAGAACTTGGCGAACAGTTCCAGGCCCGGATGCGCGGTGAGCCGCGTAGCTGTGCCGCCGGACGCGGAGGCGGTCCAAATGTCGCCGCCGTAGGTAAAGACCACCTGGTTGCCGTGGATGTCGGGGAAGCGCAGCAGCTTGGTTTGCCCCTGCGCGGAAAGGAGGAACACCGCGGCGGTAACCGCAGCGAATAAGATGCGTTTGAGCATAGGATTTCAGATGTAGACGGACGCGAAACCCATAGGATAGCGCTCGGCGCCCCGACCGATGTGTCCGGTGGGGTAAAATCGCTGGCGGCGCGCGAGCAACTGGGGCTCAAACTGGTGGCTTCCAAGGGCCTGGAATTCCCTCTTTTGCGTTTTTCTTTGCGACTCTGCGCCTTTGCGGGAGACCTAAGAAAATCCACGGCCTTTCGAATGGTTTCGGGGTAGAAAGAATGATCTCCCGCAAAGGCGCAGAGCCGCAAAGAAGAACAACGCAGGGATTGCGTGATCGTCAGAAGACAAACGCAGGTGTTGCGGTAGAATCGCTGGATCCTCATTTCGGAGCAACCCCATGGGCCGCCTCTCCCCTCGTACTGCGATGGGGCTTGACAACGTCGCCGAATTGCTTCATACTCCCCTCATATCACGATGGGAAAAAACGACCGCGCAACTCCCGAATTGCCCAGCGGCACAGTGGATCTGCTGATCCTCAAATCTCTGGCCGGAGGGAAGCGCCACGGCTATTCCATTGCACAGTGCATTCGCGCGTCGTCGGGCGAGGTGCTCGAACTCGGCGAGAGCTCGCTGTACACGGCGCTCCAGCGCCTTCTGTTGAATGGCTGGGTAGCCGACGAGTGGGGCGCGTCGGAAAATAATCGGCGCGCACGCTATTACACGCTCACACCGTCCGGCCGGAAGCATCTAGCCGCGCAAACGCGCCAGTTCGACTTGGTGGTAACCGCCATTCAGCGGGTGTTGCGGACTGCGTAAGGCGAAAGGAACCTATTTCATGCGCCTGCTTCGAAGACTCAAATATCTGCTCCATCGTAACCGGCGCGAGCAGGAGCTCGCGGAGGAACTCGCGTTTCACCGCGCACTCGCCGAGCAAGAGCAGCGCCAGGCCGGCGTTGCTCCGGAGAGGGCGCGCCGCGCCGCCAGCCTTCAAATGGGCAACACAACGCTGGCTCGGGAAGCGGCGCATTTCGTCTGGTTTCCCGCCGCGATTGAAGGCGTGTTTCAAGACCTGCGCTACGCATGGCGCGGGCTGATCCGCAACAAGGCCCTGCTTGCCGTGGCCTGTTTATCGCTCGGCCTCAGCACGGGTTTCGGTACCGCGCTATTCAGTGTCGTGAACGCGGTGGTTCTTCAACCCGTGACGGCGAAACGCCCGGACGCGTTGGTCGGCCTTTGGGTGGGCAATGGCAATCGGATTTCATGGCTGAATCTGCATGACATCTGCGAGGACACACCGGGCGTGGAGTGTTCCGGTTACAGCATCGAGGATCTGGTGTGGCGCCAGGGCGGCGAGCCCGTGCGGCTTTTCGGCCAGGCTGTGAGCCCTCGCTACTTCACCATGCTCGGCATCGAGACGGCAAGGGGCCGCGTGTTCACGCCCGAAACGGTGAAGGACGCGCCCGATACCGTGGTGCTGACGCACGCATTCTGGGAGCGCCAGTTGGGGAGCGATCCGGGTGTTATCGGGCGCAAGCTGGTGCTCAACGGCCATCCGTACACCGCGATTGGCGTTTTGCCGCGCGGGTTTCGCTCCATCTGGGGACTTGGGGTTGCGCCGTCGCTGTATCTGCCCGCAGGCTCCGCTGCACGGCCTGCCACAGACAAGCGCGCCGACACGCAGTACGAAATCCTGGGCTCGCTAGCGCCGGGACAGAGCGTGGCTGAGTTTCGCTCGCGCGTACTGGCGCGGGCCAAAGGGCTGGAGGGAGCGTATCCGCAGGACAATCGCGAGTTGGGCCGCGCGCAGACATTTCCCTTTCACCGCTTCGGCCTGTTTTTCACGAGCGACGATACGATGATGCGAGTGCTGCTGCTATTCGCGTCGTCGATTGTTGTGTTCGCGTTATTGTTGGCTGTCGTGGCGTGCGTCAACGTCGCTGGACTGCTGGTGGCCCGAGCCATGGCGCGCCAGCACGAAATCGCCATTCGTCTCAGCATCGGTTGTGGACGGATGCGGCTTGCGCGGCTGCTGCTGGCTGAAAGTCTCTTGCTGGCGGCCGCCGGCGTCGGGCTCGGCGCGGCGGTGTCCATTTGGCTCGCGCGCCTGCTGGTCGCGGTGCCCTTGCCGTTTGCGGTGCCGTTCGAAGCGGAGGTGCCGATCGACATGCACCTGCTGGCCTATCTCGCGGCGCTTGTGGGCCTCGCCACCGTAGTGGTGGGAGTTGCGCCCATGGCACAAGCATGGCGCGTTTCCGTCGTGGGAGTTACCGGGAATGCTCCGCGCGCCGCTGGTTTCCGGCGCTGGTCGCTGCGCGGTGTCTTGATCGCCGGACAGGTCGCGGTGTCGACGGTGTTGCTCGTGGCGACGACACTTTTCGTGCGAAGCCTCTGGGTGGCCAGCAAGATCGACCCGGGGTTCGATATCGATCGTGTCGCGACCGTCGAAGCCGATACACGCTCGGGGCAACTTAAGGCGCCGGAAGTGGTTGCCTATTATCGCGCGGCCCTGGCGCGCCTGAGAAACCTCCCGAACGTGACCGCCGTCTCGGGCGCCCTCATAGTGCCGCTCAGCATGAATTCGATGGTCAATAGCGTGCTCGTCGACCGTGGCGGCAAAGACCAGACAGTTACCGTCAATGCCAACTGGATTCTGCCGGATTACTTTCGTGCGATGGGCATCCCGCTTCGCACCGGCCGCGAGTTCGGCGAAGCGGACCGGCAAGACAAACCCCGTACCGCCATCGTGAACGAGAGCTTCGCTCGCCGCCTTTTTCCCGGGCGCAGTGCGCTCGGCGAGCGTGTGCGGCTCCCAGTTCCGGATGGGAATCCCGAGCCCTGGGCGGAGGTCGTTGCGGTGGTGGCCGATAGCCGCTACCTGACGCTCGGCGAGGAGACGCGTCCGCAGGTCTATTGGCCGTTCGGACCGGGCGCGGGCGATATGACGATTCATGTCCGCACGGAGACGGATGCAAGCGTGCTGGCACGGGCACTTCCGGACATCTTGAACGGTGTGGACTCACGCGTCCCGACACGGGTGCGTCCGCTGCGCTCGGTAATGTCGGTGGCCCTGTTTCCAGCGCAGGCCTCGGCGGTGATGCTCGCGGCGTTGGGTCTGGTGTGCTGGGCACTCACCGTCGCCGGACTCTATGGGCTGGTCGCTTATACCGTGACACGGCGCATTCCCGAGATCGGCCTGCGAGTGGCGCTGGGCGCCTCACCATCGAATGTGATGCGTCTGCTGTTGCGGCATGGGCTCACCGTTACCTTTGCCGGTTTGACGGCAGGACTGGCGCTAGCTGCTCTGGTCACGCCCCTCCTGAGCATGTTTCTCGCCGGCGTTCAGCCGCACGATCTCACCAGCTTCGCGCTGGTCGCGGTCGTTTTGGCCGTCACCGCGCTAGTGGCCAGCTATGTTCCCGCGCGCCGCGGCATGCGGCTGTCGCCGAGCGATGCGCTCCGTAACGAGTGATCTGGTGACGGTGTTTGGATAACCGTGCGGGTTCCGTGTAGCACAATCGCGCCGTTACTCAGGCGACACGCCGGGATGGCGCCTTCTGAAGTTCTTGCACCATCCAGTCCCACCAGCCTTCACCGCGGGCAAAAGGGCAGAACATCTCCATGTCGTCGCCAGGACCGCAGATCCCGAGCGCGCGATGAAAGAGCATTTTGAAGGTCGCAAAATCCAGAGTGCCGGCTTGACGCCGGTCGAATAGTTCTTCTCCGATTTGGCTCAACCGTGCGTAGTCTACCGGTTCCATGCCAGCCCCAAAATCCCTTCGATCATATGGTATCCTGCCGGATCTTTGTCTGCAAGTGAGTCTTCAAATCGGTAGGCAGCGAAGGTCTCGGAGAAATACTCCAGCGGACTTTGGCGCGCCCGAGTCGACACAGGGGCCGCCTGCCGCGAGCGCCGAACGGCCGCAATATCGTCCAGGACCCGAGCCGGTAATCGTTCCAAAATGTGATGTCCCAGTTCGTGATAGAGGCTGCGATGCATCGCCTGCACCGAATTCTTGCCCGCGGCCGACACCGACGGCAACTCCGGCGGATAGAATTCCATTCCATAGGTATCGGTCGAGCGGAAGCAGTTGACCGCCAAGTTTCGGGACAGAGCCTCATAGAACCCGAGCCAATCGGGGCTCGGCAGTCGTCCCGAGAACTCCAGCCGTCCAAGCTGGTTCCTCTCCAGGAAGACCAAAAGCTTGGGATCGTCGCGCAGAGCTTGAAACACATCCCTCGTCGGCTGCTCGGGCAGCGTCAAGTAGAAGCTCCGCACGTGCACGCCCACCACAAGGGGTGATGTCCAGGTTGGGCGCGGTACGGGTTCCATCTTGGCCACTGCGGAGCGGGGAAACCGAATCGTAACACCCTGCCGGCCGCTCTCTTACTTACGGCCGCGGCTCCGAATGGTCCCGCTATAAAACAGTCGCCCGCAGCAGCTTATCCAGCTTCGGGAACGCCGCGTCCATATAAGCATTCCCGCCCTCGAAGATCTTCGCCTGCTTGCCGCCGCGCATGCCTCCTCCAGCGCCTTCGCCGTAGCCGGAATAAAGCTTATCGACCGCGTCCATGCCGTCCACCACTCTGCCGAACGGCGCGAAACCGTCCTTGTCCTGCCGCGAGCGATCGCCCATCAGCACGAAAATCTGCGTGGTGCGGGCGTTGGGCCCGGTCATGGCGTAGGCTACGTAACCCCGGACGTTGCTTTGCTTCACCGGATCGTCGGCGAAGCTCGCATTGCGCCACGTAACCGCCAGCAACGGGTCGCCGGGGATGCCGAACTGCGCGAAATCGCCCGCAATCACGCGGAAGAAACGCGAGTCGTCATAGAATCCCGCGCGCACCAGATGGTAGAAGCGGCCGGCGCCTCGCGGAGCCCAATCGCGATGCGCTTCGATGGTGAAACTGCCCTGCGTGGTCGCCACTTTCACCTGGTAAACGGCCGGCGCGTTCTGCTTCCAATAGTCGCCGGCCGGGTCGAGGAGCGCGGCGTGCGGTTCGGACTCCGCCAACAGCTCCAGCAGATATTTCTTCCAGACCACCGCGCGCGAATGGGTACCGTGGCCGCGCGTTTCGTCGCTGGTGGGAATCAGAATGTAGCGTCCGTGCGCCACCTTCTTGATCTCACGTTCCAAGATGCCCAACTCCGGCGGATTGACCGCGTCGTCGGCGGAATTCACGGCGTAGAGCGGCACTTTGATCCTGTCGAGCATCGGCGATGGATTGTAATCCGTCGAGCAATCGAACTGGTACAGCATATCGTTGGCGTCGAGCCGCTCGGCCCGCTGCCGCAACTCCCTGACGGCGGCGTCGGCCTGCTCGTGCGTGGGGTTGGCTTTGTGCAGTTGCAGCGGGCTCGAGGTCATCATCCACAAGGCATACTCGGCGGCGACCAGTCCGTTGAGCGGGGTCCTGGTGTACTCGCCGTTGTTCCAATCGGGATCCCCGCGGATGGCCTGCATGATCATGGAGCGGAACATGCGATTGCGGCCGGCGATTTCCACCGGCGCGCTCGCCAGCGGCATCAACGCGTCCATGAAATCGGGATACATCTCGCCCCAGACCCAGGTGTGCATGGCGCCCATGGAAGTCCCCATTACCAGGTGCAGGTGATCCACATTCAGCCCGTCGTGGAGCAGCAGGTAGTCGGCCTTGACCATGTCGTCGTAAGTGTAATGCGGGAATTTCATGTGTAGGCCGTCGCTCGGCTTGCTCGACTTCCCGTGGCCGATGGCGTCGGGCAGGATGATGTAATAGCGGGCGATATCGAGCGGCTGCTCTTTGCCGAACAGTTCGCCGGCGAATTGCGCGCTCAGGAAACCTCGCCCGTTGCCGCCGGTGCCGTGCATGATGAGGACGGCGTTATTGACGTGTCCCGCGGCATTGCGCGTGGGTGTGCCGAGGGTGGTGTAGTGCAGGCGCAATTCAGCCATCTTTTCGCCCGATTTGAATTCGAAATCGTGCGCTATCCAGTCGCCTTCGCGATTGGGGAAGTGCGGCTGATTTTGCGGTTGGGCCCAACCGGCGAAAGACAGCAAGAGGAGGAAAAGCGTGCGAGTCATAAGGCAGAGCTTATCACGCGCGGCAAGTGGGGCATTGATGGCATCCCGCGGCGGGCTGAAGAGGGAGTTGCAGAATTCACGCTATCCGCTTGCTTACGCGCGCGTCTCTGTGGAAGCACGCTGAAAGCGGGGTGCTTACGGAGCCGGGCCCAGGGGGCACCCCGTCACAGAAACGGTGCTGGTAGTGAATTTTGCAACTCCGTCTGAAGCCCGCCCCACCACAGGATCAGGGCGTCTTGCGTGGGGCGGGCTTCAACCCGCCCAAGCCGCCTGAAAGTCAGAGTCCCATCTCCATGTCCATGGCCTTCAGCATCGCGATCACGTCGCGGACAGTGGAGCGCAGCAGAAACTTCTCGGTGCCCTCCGGTTTTCCCGCCAGAATCTGCCGGAATTCCGCGATCATTTGGTTCGATCGGCGCTCGAGCGTTGAGAGCCGCTCGTTCCTGGTGGGCGCTTCGGCCGCCGCCTCGCGGCGCAGGTCGGCAACTGCGGCGGCGATCTCTTCCGAATTCTCCGGGATCAACGCGATGGCTTCGCCGTGCGCGTGAATCTGCTGGCCGCGAACGGCCGGTGCAATGGCGCGAAACTGCTCGCCGGTGATGCGCGTCAGTTGCGCCAGTTCGAAATACCCGGGGCCGAATTCCTCCAGCAGGCGGATGAGCCGATTGGCGTGCCGCCCGCTCAAGCCCAGATATCGCGGGCAGAATTCATCCCAGGTGGTGGCGCGATTCAGGAACATCTTCCCATCGCGAATGCGTCGCAAGCACTCGGCGTCAGCCGCTGAACAACGTCCCGCCATCGTGCCGAATGCCTGCCGCCGGCCAAGCATCTCGCCCAGTTCAAATGTCGCCGCGTCGTCTTCCACCGCCGGAACAATCGTTGGTTGGTCCATTCCAAATCCTCCCGAATTGCGGACAAGATGTCCTGAAAATGACCATCGATTCGTTGAAAACAAATGGATTATGCGAAATTTTCAGGACACGATGTCCTGAGGCTTTCATAATCCCATCGTTCCGGCGGGACCTAGTTCGGCCGCGGGCGAGCCGGAGCCCGCATGCCGATGGGAGGAAACGGAGTTGGCGTTTCGACAAATCTTGAAAATTGTTGTGACTGGTGGAAAACGGAGTTCACTTCAGCCGGAAATTGACCTCGATGGTGGCCTCCACCGTGACCGGCTGGCCATCTCTTGCCCCCGGCGTAAAGCGCCAGTGCTTGACGGCTTCAATTGCCTTTTGGTCCAGCCCCATTCCGATCCTGTGGAAGACGTGAATGTTGGTAGCTTTGCCGTCCGGCGGGATCTGCACATACAACATGCTCGTCCCTTGCACCTTCGCCTGGCGGGCCGCTTCCGAATATTCCGGCTCCGTTTTGGACACCAGAATCGGCGGGCTGACTGCACCGCCCACCCGATAGCTCGGGGCAGGCGCGTTCTCGCTTTTTGCCGGAGCGCCAGCGGGACGACAATCGAATTCCACCTCACCCTGGGCTTCCGTGGTTTTCCCGTCCGCCTTGGCGGCTTGAAACTTCCAGGAGCGCACCGCGTTCACGGCGGCGTCGGCGATGGCACTGCCAGCGCCTCGCCCGGCTCGAACGAGCTGCGGCTCGCCGCCCTTCCCGATTGTCAGCCGCACTACGGTATCGCCGGCCTCAAGGCATGCCGATGCGTCGGGCGCCACGTAGCGGACGGGTACGGGCCGCACAACGCCCTCATTCCGGCGGCGATCGGGAACCGTAACCCGGTAACTCTCGCTTTCGACAAGCCAAGGCCCCGGCGGGTCCAGTCGAAACGGAACGTCAATCTCGAGGGCGTCCTGAATTTCGTCGGCCGAGCCGAGCTTAGGTTCGAACTCCCAGTGTTTGACGGCCTTCACCGCTTCCTCGTCCAAACCTAGTCCAAGCCCTTCCATCACCTGGACCTCCGAGGGCTTGCCGCCGCGGTCCACCTCCACGTACAGGCTGACAGTCCCTTGAAGGCCCGCGGCGCGCGCTTCGGGCGTATACTTTGCATCCACTTTCCGCACCGGGACGGTCGTGGGCGGCGGCTTGAATTTCGGCCTGGCGCTGGCCTCAGTGCGCGGCGTTTCAATTACAAGCTGGCTCCCTTCGGGTGGGTGGAACACGAATAAATCGCCCGCCAGCGGCATGCCCCATTCGACGACGGTATAATCCGTGGTCACGCGGCTCTTTCCCAGGGCCAGAGACGAGGCGGAGTCGGTCGAGAACTCCCACGTTTCCCGCAGAATCAAGTCGTTGCTTTTGGCGATCCACACCGTGCCAGTCGCCGGCTCCATGAGGCCCGGCTCAATTTCGCGCGCCATCGGATTCGCGGGCACGCCGGAGTATTTGGCGCTCACCACATAGCAGGAAACGCTCTTCCCGCCGAATTCCAATCCCTCTTCGCGTTCCACGCGGGCGCCGGTGAAATTGGCAGGGTCGCGTCCATACCGGAGCTTGCTCAGCCCATCGGATTGGCCGCGCGGCGCCGGCGATTGGGAGTAGGTATTGTCCGCGCTACGGTACGTCCAGAGGCTCGATCCATCCGCGATCTGAAGCACCGTGGAGTCTCCGGACTTACGTTGCAACCGCATCCGTCCCCCGGAAGCCAGCGCGATTGAGAACGAGTTCTCAAGCTTTCGCCGGCTGGCTGGCGCGACTATGTCCGAGGTCTCGGTGCCCTGCAACCGTACCGTATCGGCTGTCAGTACCGCACCGCCCGAACGGATTAAAAGGGACCGCGCATCCGGCGGGGTCTGGGATTGCGCTATCAGCGCGCAGGCGGGAATCAGAACGGCGAAAAATCGCATGCGACTCCGATCTCCACCAGTATAGGCCCAAAGTGCGAAACTGCCGGACTGTAAGCCGGTTTCTGTACCCTTGCGGGCAGCAGTCATTCCTCTCGACCGGCCATTACTGGCCGGCTCTAGCGACCTACCCGGAAGTCGAGCGGGACGGGCCGTCCCTCCTCCCCTATTTGGCCTTGCTCCGCGTGGGGTTTACCGTGCCGGCGGAATTACTCCCGCCGCGGTGCGCTCTTACCGCACCATTTCACCCTTACCCCACACCCTGCGGCACGAGGCGGTATATTTTCTGTGGCACTTTCCGTCGAACCTTGCGGCTCTCCCGGCCGTTAGCCGGCACGCTGCCCTATGGAGACCGGACTTTCCTCCCCCGTTTCCGGAGGCGACTGCCCATCCGGCAGCTTCACAGGCCCCATTGTCGCATTTCATCCCGCTCATGTGTGCGGCATCTCACTGGGAACCGGGTACTAACCCCATCGAATTCTTGCAGATATCATGAAATTCCGGTGTATTCTAGATTCTAGGTGTTTGACCGCTTCAAAACGTAGAGGTATGCGCCGGGCGATTCCTTGTCCGGCACAGTATGGGGACCCCGGTTACGTTGCGCCAAACGAGCCCGGCGGATCTCGCGAAGTTGCTGTTTTCATAACCCATGCGGAACTGGTTGTTGAGGAGATTCAGGAGAAAGATGATGAAACTAACAGCGATCGGCGCGCTCAGCCTGATGGCTTCCGGTCTGTTCGCTCAGGGGTTGACCGTCCCCACGGGCCAGACTAAGGACTCTTGGGAAGAGATCAATTTTGAGTTCAATTCCTCGATCCTATCGGACGGTTATCCTAGTCTGCTGCGTCTGGCAGACATTTTGACCCAACACCGCGATTACAAGCTCAAGGTCACCGGCAACACCGACATCGTCGGTTCGGCGGCCTACAACGACAAACTGGCCATGGCGCGCGCCGAGTCCGTCAAAGCCTTCCTGGTGAAATACGGAGCCTCGGCGGGGCAGATCACCACTGCCGGCGACGGCAAGCGCGATCCGGAAGTCGACAACAAGACCAAGGAAGGCCGCTTCATGAATCGCCGAGTGGTGCTGGAGCTGAGAGATGGCAGTGGCAAGCTCATCGGCGCCGGCGGTATCAGCGATGTGATGCCTGAGGTGCTCAAAGCCATCCAGGACTTGGCGAAGCAGGAATCCGATTGCTGCGCCCAGATTCTCAAGCGCCTGGATAAGCTCGACGACATCCTGGCGGCCCTCAAGAATCTGCAGGGCGATAACGATCGCCTCAAGAGCGAGCTGGCCGATCAGCGCAATCAATTGAACGCCCTGAAAGATCAGGTCAACGGCATTCACCCGGTCACCGAACCGCAGGCGCAGTCCATGATCAGCAAAGCCGAGCCGGAGATTGTTGAGAAGGTGGAGGAAGCGCAGAAGGCCAGGAATCACATTATCTCCAACGTGGGCATCAATATCGGTCCGGCGTTCGGCGACGGCCGGGCGAACGATAGCCACGTGGCGGCTTCAGCCCACGGCATGTTCTTCGCGCCCTTCGGAGCGGACCAGAACTTCGCCGTTCAGGCTCAGGGCCGATACAATTACTTCCCCGGAATCCAGGAAGGCCAGTTCGATGTCGGCCTGGTGGACCGGGTCGGCGCGGTCCAGGCGGGCGCCTTCAGCAGTTTCAAGTACCTTAATTTCGGGCAATACCAGCAAGGCAGCGTAGTGGGACAGGCCGCTTTCCTGGTGGACTATCTGTTCTCCGGCGGCAAGGTCGGCGTGTACGGCACCGAAGGCTTCAAGAACTATGGAGTGCTGAACAGCGTGGAGCTGGCGCCCGGCGCGTACGAGCAGACCTTCGCGCGCATCGACAATCAGTTTGGCTTCTCCGCCACCGTCGGGGCCTGGGGCCAGGCGTATTTCCAGGGCAACGCGGGCGCGATTTTCGCGCATTACGAAGGGAACAAGCCCGGGTTCAACATCAAGTTCGTGCAACCCATCATCACGCACCTGGCCTTTACCGCCGACGTGGGCTACAACGAAACCTACCTGAACCCCAAGGGCGCCAGCGCGGATATCCGCTTCGGCTTGCTCTTTGGCGGGCTCCTGAACCCCAAAGACTTCGCCAAGAACACTCGTCCGGTACCCATGGATGTGCCGGAAGTCCGCTACGAACTGGGTACGCGTAAGGTGGGCGCCAGCCCGCCCATCGCGGATGCCGGTCCGAGCCAGTACAACGTTCCCGCCGGTATCATCACCCTGAACGGATCGGGTTCTTACGATCCTCTGGGCGAGACTCTGACTTATAACTGGGTGCAGATCTCCGGCCCGTCGGTGGTCATTACCAATGCCAACACCGCGGTTGCGACCTTCCCCGGTCTCGCCGGACAGACATACAGCTTCCGGTTGACGGTGACGAACACGGACCACCTGTCGGCTAGCGCCAGCACCACGGTGACCATCCAGGCCAACAGCCCGGTGAGCATCCTGGTGTTCCAGGCGACGCCTTCGAGCATCACTCCGGGCTCGACTTCCACTCTGACCTGGGCGACGCAGAACGCCACGACGGTGACCATCTCGGGGGTTTCCGGCACCTTGAATGCGACCTCCGGTTCGACCCAGGTGACGCCTGCCGCGACCACTACCTACACCTTGACCGCGACCGGCGCGGGCGGAACCGTGACCGCTACCGCCGTGGTTACGGTGACCGCGGCTCCGGTGCTCCTGCCGCAGATCGTCATGTTCAACGGCAGCCCGCTCTCCATCACCGCGGGAGGGTCGTCCACCTTGAGTTGGACCACCACCAACGCTACCGCGGTAACCATCAGCGGTCTCGGAGCCGAGCCGCTCAATGGCAGCGTTTCGACCGGTCCGCTCAATACCACCACGACCTACACTCTGACGGCGACCGCTTCCAATGGCAACAGCGTCTCGGCGGTCATCACCATCACGGTGGCGCCCGCTTCCATACCGCAAGTCGTGGTCTTCAGCGCCAGCCCGCAAACCATCAGCGCCGGACAAAGCTCGCAGCTTTGCTGGCAGGTAAACGGGGCCACCAGCATCAACATCAGCAACGGCGTAGGCAGCAACCTGCAAGCCAACGCCTGCCAGACAGTCAGCCCGCAGACCACCACCACGTATCTCTTGACGGCCACCAATGCAACCGGCCAGATCCAGGCCAGCGTGACGGTGAACGTGGGCTCCACGCAGATTCTGCAATTCAGCGCCAATCCGGAATTCTCACCCTCGCAGGGTCTGCCGGTGGTGCTGACATGGCAGACTTCGAATGCCACCTCGGTGTCGCTGGTGGGTGGCGACATGCAGTCGTCGCCGGCCAACCTGCCGGTGAATGGCAGCTACACTGTCAACCCGAACGACAACGTGACCTACACGTTGATCGCGTATGGACCGGGAGGCTCGAGCGTCAGCGCGGTCATCTCGGTCTATGTGAGATGATCTAGGTTCGCGACTCGACCGATGCAGCCGGGCGGCGTCAAAGCCGCCCGGCTTTTTTTGTGCGCGCGGCCGGAAGAGTGGGTTCACCGAGGGCATTGGAGCCGGAAATGCAGAGCACTGCGCGCGGGCCAGGGGTCCGCCCCACCAACGCCCGTCGCCACGCACTTCAGGCGGATTTCAGCACCTTTGACGCGCCTGCCGGCTTCCACGAGGCCTGACGAATTTCTCTGGCTTCGCTACGGGCGCGCCGAAGGGCACGAAGCCGGAAGAAATTCCCCGAGGCGGGCTGAAGAGGGAGCTGCAAAATTCCCGTTATGCGCTTGCTTACGCGCGCGGCTCTGTGGAAGCACGTTGAAAGCGGTGCTTACGGAGCCGGGCTCAGGAGGCATTCCGTCAGGAGGCGGTCCTGGTAGTGAATTTTGCAACTCCCTCTTCAGCCCGCCTGAATCTGCCGGCTTTTAGCCGGTAGTCATCAATCATCCCGCGCGCCCCTCGCGGCCGCTACGTAAGGTAAGCAGAGTGCCAGCCCGGCTCACAAACCCAGGTGTAAACTTGTAACGAACCTGAAATCCGGAATTTGAAATTCCGGTTTCCCGGGAAAGGAGAGCATGCGATACATCGTAGGGGTGACGATATTGGCCGTTGCACCGGTTTGGGGCGATACCGCCGCGGGGTTGGCGGCGTTCAAGAACAAGGATTATCAGCGCGCGTACCAGGAATTCAAAGCCGGCGCCGAGGCCGGACAAGCGGAGGCGGAATTCGATTTGGGAGTGCTATACGCCCAGGGGTTGGGTGTGCTGCGCGACCTCAACGTTGCGGCAAGCTGGTACCGGAAGGCGGCCGACCAAGGCAACGCGGAGGCCCAATTTGCCCTGGGACAGATGTACGCGCACGGCTGGGGTGTTCCGCGGGACACGGCGGACGCCGTCCGCTGGTTCCAGATGGCCAATTCGGTGGACTCCGATGGCCCGCCCACCGATTGGATGAGCGTGGAAGGGTACGGCATGCCCAAGGACCCCGCGCAGGCGGCGTATTGGTACCAGTTGGCCGCCAACAGCGGCCATCCCCAAGCCCAGTATTTCCTGGCCCTTTTGTATGCCGGCGGCAAAGGCGTGAAGCGCGATGAAGAACAGGCCGAGCGCTGGTTCAGTTCATCGGCTACGCAAGGCTATGCGGCCGCCATGGCGGAACTGGGCAAACGCTTCGCCACCGGCAACGGCGTCGCGCAAAACGACAAGCGCGCGTATTTCTGGCTCACCCTGGCCTTCCTCCACGGCGATAAGAGCGAAGAAAAACTGCGCGCCGCCGAATCGGCCAAGCTGAAACCCGCGGAAGTGTCGGAACAGGAACACGCCGCGCAAAACTGGAAACCGAGGATGGCTTCCGCAAAAGCCCAGCAGTGAACCGGTCCGCGGCCGGATCTATCTTCCTGGTTGTTGCCGCCGCCGTGGCCTATGGCCAGATGGCGCACGACCCCGCGGCAGTGCTGGAGCAGGCGCGGACCCGGCTCCAGGCCATGGCGCAAAACCTGGAGAAGTACGTCTGCGTCGAAACCATCAATCGCAGCTACTATCAGCGGGTGGCGCCGCGAAAGGCTCCGGCACTGGCCGAGCCGCCGCCGGCCTGCGCTCCGCCTCCGGCAAACGATCCCAACCAGCTCGCTTCCACCGATCGCGTGCGGCTGGAAGTGACCGTGTCGGAGGGGGCCGAGCTGCATTCCTGGCCCGGCGCCACACGCTTCGACGAACGCAATGTCGACGACCTCATCCGCAACGGCCCGGTCTCGACCGGCTCATTCGGCGCCTATCTGACCAGCGTTTTCGGACAGCCGGGAGTCGAGTACCGGTACAAGGGCGAGCCATCGGCCGACGGCAAAACACTGTTCGAGTACGCATACCATGTGCCGCTCGCGGCCAGCCACTTTGAAGTCAAGACGGATACGGCGTGGCGTCCAACCGCCTATGATGGCGAATTCCGGCTCGATCCGCAGTCATACCAACTCGAGAGCCTGACCGTACGCACGCTCGACCCGCCTTCCGGCGCGCCCTTCTGCCAGGCCACCGCCACGCTGGATTACGAGAGAGTCCATATCGGAGACAGCGACCTTCTGTTTCCCCGGCGGGGCCAGTTGGAGATCGAGCTCAAGGGTGGGTCGGAGACCCGCAACGTCACCACCTTCTCCAACTGCCGCGAGTATCAGGCGGAATCGGAAATCGTTTTCGACGGTTCGTCGCCCACCGGGAGCGCCGCTCCGCGAAGCGCCGGCCGCGGGCGTGTAGCGCTGCCCATCGGCCTGCCGGTGACCCTGGCGCTGGACGGCGCCATCGACACGGCCACCGCCGCGGCCGGCGATCCGGTGGCCGCGAGGGTGGTAAAGGCTATTCACCACCCGGGTTCCAGCGAGGAACTGGTGCCCGCCGGTGCGATAGTCCGCGGCCGCATCCGCCGCGTGGAACACCACCTGCTGCCCACGCCTTATTTTCGAGTGGTCCTGGCGTTCAACCGGGTGGAAGTGCAGGGAGCGGTGTCGCCGTTCGTGGCCCGCAGCGAACCCGACAAGGAATTGGCGGAGAAATTGGGCGTGAACCTGGCATTGCGCGATACCGGAATCTGGTATTGGGGCGTGGGCACGTTTCTGTTTCCCTCGAACAAGAGCGAAATCGTGATTCCCGCGGGGTTCGAATCGAAGTGGTTCACGCTGGCAACGGGCGGACGGTGAAGCTTGGTCGGGAGCGGGCTTTCCCCCGCCGCGTAGGCGCGCCGATCGTCCCTTCTGCCAGCGCGACTTCCATCGACGGACCAAGGCCGGCGCGTGGCTAGCCTCCAGAGGAATTTCGGGCCATTCGAGGCGAGGGCGAAGCGCCTGGTCAGCTATACTCGGACCGATGGTCCGTGGATTTCTGTTTTTCCTGATGGCTGTCTTCGCCACGGCGCACCCAGCCAAAGATATCGCGTCCGACGAGTGGAGCCGGCCGTTTCCGCCGTTCCGCATCGTTGGCAATCTTTATTATGTCGGCACATACGATCTGGCCTGCTACCTGATCGCGACGCCGGCAGGCAACATCCTTATCAACACCGGTCTCGCCGATTCGGCCCGCCAGATTCGCTCGAATATCGAGACGCTCGGCTTCAAATTCTCAGACACCAAGCTCCTGCTGGCGACCCACGCGCACTTCGACCATGTTTCGGCGATGGCGGAGGTGAAACGCCTCACCGGCGCGCGCCTGGCCGCCACGGAGGCGGAAGTGACGCTGTTCGAAAGCGGCGGCAAAACCGATTTCCGGTTTGGCGAAGACAAGAGCGCGTGGTTCCAACCGGTGCATGTGGATGAGAAGCTCCAGGACGGCCAGAAGGTGGGGTTGGGCGGCGTGGAGCTGACCGTGCACCTCCATCCCGGCCACACCAAGGGCGCGGCCAGCTATGAATTTACCGAGGAAGACGGCGGCCGCACATATCGCGTGCTCATTGCCAACCTTCCGAGCATCAATCCGGGCGTGAGGCTGATCGACAATCCGAAGTACCCCAACATCATGGGCGATTACGCTCACACCTTGGCGACGTTGAAGGAGCTTCACCCCGATATTTTTCTGGCGTCGCATGCCAGCCAGTTCGGTCTGCACCGCAAGTATCAGCCCGGCGACAATTATCAGCCGATCCGATTTGTGGATCCGGCGGGCTATCGCACGGCGGTGGAGCAGTTGCAGGCGGCTTTCGACGCGCAGTTGGAACGCGAACGGGCCGAAAGATAGCTGGCGGGCTGAAGCCGGCTGAAGCCCGCTCCACCGAGCGAATTGCACCCGCGGCGTCCAGTAATCACCGCGGATCTCGCCGGCTTCCGGGTGTACCGCCGCGGCCGCCGGGAAGCGATCCCCTCGACCCACCCTCCTCGACGGTAACAAGCCCTTCAATCGCAACCAACCGATTCGGCGGATCTCACCAACCCGGGGCCACGCGGGACCACGTAATGCGACACCAAACTGTCCACCCCTACTTCACCGCCAGCCAAGCCAGAAACAAACCGTCGGGCTTCACGTCCTCCCAATACGAAATCGGGCGGCTGGAGACCTCGCGGCAATGGCGGCGTAACAGGCGCTCGAGTTCGCGGCGGGTGAACCACTTCTCCCACTCCGGAGTCGCGAGTTTGCCCCACTGCTCGGCATTCTTATCGATAATCGCGATGCGGCCGCCTGCCTTCACCACCCGGCAGATCTCGCCAACAGCCTTCTCGATCTCTACCGCGTGCTCCAACGACTCGGTGGCGTAAGCGCCATCGAAGAAACCGTCCGCGAACGGCAGTTCGGTCATCGACCCGGCGCGCGTCTGAATGCCCTCGGGGACGAAGCGCAGCATGGCTTCGGAGATGTCGAGCCCCCAAAGCTCGGCTTCGGGCTCCTGCTCGCGGAATACGCGGGCGAAACGGCCCTTACCGCAGCCTACGTCGAGCACGCGCTTGCCCGCGAGCGGTCCCAGGTGCTCGCGAATCAGCTTTACGTGGTAAATGCGCGGATCGATGGTGGAGGGAAAATGTTCCTCATCGCCCGCCGCCCGGTCGAAAGAAGATTGAATGCGCGCGCGCAGCTCGGGCGTGAGCTGCGCGCGCTGCGATGGCGAAAACAGACGCTTCCAGTCGATCAAATCAGGCCCGCGTGAGGAAGATGGGCAGGCCCACCTTGCGGTCGTAGAACGGACGGTAGCGCTCGGTGTTGTACATGGTGGCCACCTCGACGTGGCGCGGACCGAGTTTGGGATCGGGGATCGGCACCATGGCGTAACATCCGTTGTTAATGGCGCACATTTGTCCGTGTTTGCCGGCTTCGACGGCGTCCATGGCCATGCCGGCGAAGGTGGAAGCCACCATGCGGTCCACGAAATCGGCGCTGCCCGAGCGCAAATCGTAGGTCAGGTCGCTGACGATAGTCTCTTCCCCGGTGGCGGACTTCAGCTCATTGCTCAGATCTTCGGCCACGCTCATTTTCTTGCGATGGCCGAACGCGTCCGCCTCGCCGTATTCCTTAACCTGGTAGCCTTCCCACTCGGCGCCCTCGGAGAGGATTACCAGCGAGTAGTTGCTGGGGTTGTTGTGCTTGTCCTCCACCAGCATGCCGATGAGCTTCTGCAAATCCACCTTATACTCGGGGATGCAGCAGCGCACCGACGTGACGTAGGCGGTATACAGCGCGGTGTAGCCGGCGTCGCGGCCGAACACGCGGAAAATACCCACGCGTTCGTGCGATCCCACGGTGGTACGCTGGCGCTCGATGGCATCCATGGCGCGCGTGATGGCAGTGGAGAATCCGATGCAGTATTCGGTACTCTGCACATCGTTGTCCATGGTTTTGGGAACCGCGATGACATGGAAGCCCTGGCGATCGAGTTCCGCGGCGTAACTCAGGGTGTCGTCGCCGCCGATGGCGATCAAATAGTCGAGGTTGAGCGTCTCGATGTTCTTCAGTACGGCCTTGGTGACGTCGTAGACCGTCGAAGTGACGCCCTTCTTGGTGGATTCCTTGGCGGGGAAGTCCTGGCCCTCGAGCACGGGCGGCAATTTTTTCATCTTCGAGGGGTTGGTGCGGGAACTGTGCAGGTAGGTGCCACCGGTGCGGTCGATGGTGCGGGTATTTTCGCGGTTCAGCGGCAGCACGTAACGCGTGCGGCTTGCCGGGTCTTCCAGGTTGACATGGGTGAGACCCTCCCAGCCGCGCCGGATGCCGATGACTTCACAACCGATTTCACCTCCCCGGTAGACCACCGTTTTGATCACGGAATTCAGTCCCGGCACATCGCCGCCGCCCGTGAGAATGCCGATACGCTTCGCAGACATGATTTCTCCTAAGCAATTGAGGATTTCTTTCGGATCGGAAAAGCTCATTATAAGGGATGGCGCGCGCCGCCGGATTATAGGGAGGCTGAACCGATCTGGGGGCATGGGCGTCCGCGGACCGCTCCCTTACGGTTGCGGCTCTGTGCGTAGCCGGCTCTGTACGTAGCTGCAAACAAGAGGCAACCGTAGCAGAGGCGCGACCGTAAGGGAGCGGTGCTGGGACTGAACAGTCGGAACCCCCAAAACGGTTAAGCACTTAACCGGCTAATCCCCAGATTTAAAGTACTCTGCGTAGCAGAGCGGCGGGGAATGGCCCGCACTCGATTATTTCTTTTCCAGCCGATTTTTCAATCCCATCGAAAACCCTTGACTTTCATGAGGAAGGGCCGATAATGCATCGATGACCAGCCTCGCTGGTCCGAAAAACGAAACCCCAGAGAATGAGGAAAGATTAGCCGGTTAATAAGCACCCGAGAGTGCATGCCGTCGGGTTGGCCACTGATCATCATGGTCGCCGCCGGAGCATAGGGATGGTGCATGCAGTCGGGTTAGCCATCTATGATCGTACGCATGACACCCGCCGCCGGAGTATAGGGAGGGTCCACGCCGCCGGGTTGGCCATCGATCACGGTTGTACGCATGACGCCCGCCGCTGGACTGGCCATGGATTATGATCGTACACATGACGCGACGCGATCTGGGAAGAATCGCCGTGGCTGGCACGGCGCTGCTCGACAAAGGCCCCGCACGGGCGGCCGATACCGCGAAGTACACCGGCGCCCTCGACGGCTTCGAAGACAAAGTGGATGCCGCGGGGTTCGACCCGGTGCTGTACACCAAGAAACTGCACGACGCGGCGCCTCTGCGGATGACCTTCACGGCGCAGACCCGCGTTCAGGCCGAACAATGGCAGCGGGATCTGCGCGCCAAGCTGACGGAACTGCTGGGCGGCTTTCCGGCAAATCCCTCGCCGCTCGATGCGCAGACGCTCGAGGTCCGCAACTTCCCCGGGTACCGGCGCGAGAAGTTCGTCATCCGGAGCCGGCCGGGGCTCTACGTGCTGGGCTACCTGCTGACACCCAAATCCGGAGCCGCTCCGCACCCGGCGGTGGTCTGCCTACCGGGACACGGGCGCGGTGTGGACGATATCGTGGGGATCGACGAAAACGGTCGAGATCGCACGGACAAGGCCGGCTATCAGCACGATTTCGCCATCCAGGCGGTGGAACACGGTATGGCGGCGGTGGCCATCGAGCCCATGGCGTTCGGATGCCGCCGCGACGCGGTGACCAAGAGCAAAGGGCTGGGCGCCGCGGCGTGCGAGCCCGCCGCCGGGTCCGCTCTGCTGCTGGGCCAGACCATGATCGGCTGGCGCGTGTACGACGTGATGCGCACCATCGACTGGATTGGGACGCGCCAGGAACTCGACGCCGGCCGCGTGGGATGCATGGGGATTTCGGGCGGCGGCACGTGTACGCTGTTCGCCGCGGCGCTCGAGCCGCGGATCCGCGCCGCCATGGTGAGCGGCTATTTGAACACGTTCCGCGAGTGCATTATGAGCGTTTCGCACTGCATCGATAACTACGTGCCCGGCATTCTCAACTGGGCCGAGCAGTACGATGTGGCCGGACTCATCGCGCCGCGTCCGCTGTTCGCCGAATCGGGAGAGCGCGACGATATCTTCCCCATCGCCGCCAGCCGGGAGAGTTTTGCGCGCGTGCAGAAAGTCTACACGGTGTTCGGCGCCAGCGCGGCCACCGAGCAGGAGACCTTCGACGGCCCGCACAGCTTCTGGGGCAAGCGCGGACTGCCGTTTCTGGCAAAGCACCTGGGGGCGGAAGCGGGTTGAACTGGTCTGGCTGGGGGTACGCGGCCGGGCTACGCCCGAATGGACCGGGCCCTGGGGGCATCCCCAATCGGTCCGCAGGATGCCATTCTGTCAGGCCACTTAAGGGGATGAAACCTCTGGTGGGGCAGGCAATCGTGCCCTAAATCACCAGGCGCATCTCATTGCTGGCCTCGAATCCCAGGGCCTGATAGAGGGGCCGGCCTTCGTTGCTGGCGTGCAGGATGACGGTGCGGACGCCGTTCGCGCGACACCAGTCGACGGCCGTTTCGGTCAAGCGGCGGGCCAGCCCTTGCCTGCGGAATTCAGGGCGTGTGTAGACATTCAGAATATTGCCGCGCCGGCTGCCGGGTCCCACCATATGGGGCGGCCAGTCCATCAGCCATAGGCCGGCGCCCGCGGCCACCCCACCGTCATCGGCGATCGCGAACCACCCCAGGTACTCGCCAGCGCTCATCTTGTGACGCACCCAGGGCAGGAAAGCCTCGGTCATGGAATCGAGCGTCCGGGCGTTGCAGTGTCCCATGTCGAAAAACATGGCGCGCCGCTGGGCGGCGATCAGCGCGGCGTCCTCGACGGTGGCGGGGCGGATGGCGAGCATATTTCTATTCTGTCGTAATCTGGAATCTTACAAACACAACAATATGGCCGAATCTCCCATTACTCCACGCCGGCAGGACTTCGCTGCCTGGTATCAAGACGTTGTCATGCAAGGCGATATGGCGGAACCCGCGGAAATCGTCAAAGGCTGCATGGTGATCAAGCCCAACGGCTACGCCGTTTGGGAAATCATCCAGCGCGAGCTCGACGACCGGTTTAAAGCCACCAACCATCAGAACTGTTATTTCCCGCTGCTCATCCCCGAGAGCTTTCTGCATAAGGAAGCCGAGCACGTGGAAGGTTTCTCGCCTGAATTGGCGGTGGTGACCATCGCCGGCGGCAAGAAACTGGAGGAGCCGTACGTCATCCGGCCGACCTCGGAAACCATCGTCGGCCACTTCTTCTCCAAGTGGATCCACAGCTATCGCGACTTGCCCCTGCTGCTCAATCAGTGGGCCAACGTGGTCCGCTGGGAGCTGCGTACGCGCCTGTTTCTGCGCACCAGCGAGTTCCTCTGGCAGGAGGGACACACCGCCCACGCCTCGCACCAAGAGGCCGTGGAGGAAGTGCTGCGCATCTTGGATATTTACGCCGAAGTGGCCGAAGATGTGATGGCCATGCCGGTAATTAAGGGCGTCAAAACGCACGCCGAGAAATTTGCCGGCGCGCTGCGGAGCTATTCCATCGAGGCCATGATGCAGAACGGCCTAGCGCTGCAGGCCGGCACCAGCCACGACCTGGGCCAGAACTTCGGCAAAGCTTTTAACGTGCAGTATCAGACTAAGGAGGGCCAGCTCGATTACGTGTGGCAGACCAGTTGGGGGGTGAGCACGCGCCTGGTCGGCGGCCTGATCATGAGCCATTCCGACGATAAGGGCCTGGTGCTTCCGCCCCGCGTGGCGCCGGTGAAAGCCGTGCTGGTGCCCATCTATCGCAAGGAAGAGGAGAAGTCCCAAGTGCTGGAGGCGGCGCACCGCATCGCCAAAGAGGTTGGGGCGCGCGTGGACGATCGCGAAGGGCCGTCGCCCGGCGCCAAGTTCTTCCATTGGGAGCGGCGCGGCGTCCCCGTGGTGATGGAGTTGGGGCCGCGCGACCTGGCGTCGGGCAACATGGTGCTCAAACGGCGCGACACCGGGACCAAGGCAGTTGTGCCGCAGACGGAAATCGCGGGGCATCTGGCCGCGGCGCTGGCGGAGATGCAGAAGGACCTGTACAACGCCGCGAAACAGCGGCTCCGCGATAACACCGTGGCGGCTGATTCCATGGCCGAGGTCGAGTCGATTCTGAGCGAAGTGACGGCGGAAAAGGGCGGCGGAAAATTTGTGATGGCGCATCTCAAAGACGACCCCGCCTGCGATGCGCGCCTCAAGGAATTCAAGGCCACGGTGCGCAATATTCCGCTGGTGGACGAATTCGATGGAGCGGGAAAGTGTATTCTCACGGGCGAACCGGTGGACCGGCGGGTGGCCATCGCCAAGGCGTATTGAGTTTGTGAAAGAGTGTCCGCAGGCGCGGGCCAGGGTTGAGCAATCCGTGGTTCATCGGCGTTCATCGGCGTTTATCGGCGGCTCATAATGCTGGGCTGGCCTTGCGCAAAACTCCCCAGAAAGATGCATTAGCCGCCGATAAACGCCGATGAACGCCGATGGGTTTTGCTAGCAAGTTCCATCCGACAGTCGTTTAGCAGGTTGCGGAAAAAGGGCATTTCGGGATCGCTCCCTCACGGGGTGCCCCCTGGGCCCGGCTTTGTAAGTGCCTGGAAAAGAAGGAGCGCGTTTCCGAGCCGCGCGCGTAAGCAAGCGGTTGACGGGCTTTTTCCGCAGCCTGTTAGTGAAGTCACAGCTCAGCCGGTGGTCGAAATCGCCATGGGGGTCTACGCGCGGGAAACAGCGTGCGCCACCATCACGGATCGGAAGTTTGCGAGGCTCGGGAAGCGGCATTCACCCTGCCGGGACTTCTGCCCCCAGGACGCTTATGGAGCGAATTCGTTGAGAAACTTCACCACGTCGGTGATTTCGTCTTCGCCCAGGGAGGGCGCTGCGACTTTCAAGTTCCGCGCCCGCTGGTACATCTTATCCTGATTCTTGGTGAGCTTGGCCGCCAATACCACCGAGTTGAAAACGCGGCCGGAAGCGCGCAGCGCGGGCGCGTGCGAGGTGCCCTCGCCACGCGGGCCATGGCAATTGCCGCAACCGGCGCGAACATAGCTGTTTTGTCCCGCTTGCGGCGACCTTTCACGCGTTTGGGAAACTGTAGGATTGATGTGTACGATGTGCACTTCCGGCTCGCGTTCATCGAACTCCAGGCGATCTGCCAGCAACTCCGATATGGTGAGCGTAGGGTGGTCCACGCCATGGTCGCTGTGCGCCGCCGTCCTGGCGAAAACGTGTAACAGTTCGTGTGCCATCACGCGGCCCACCGCGCGGCCGAACACTTTCTCGCGGGATTGCGGAGCCAGTAGCGACAGGTCTCTCAGAAGGTAAGCGCGGATGGCATCGCAGTCGACTTCGGCGAATGGCAGGACCACGCCGTCGCTGATGTGTGTCCAGCCCAGACGCTGGTCGGAGTGGGAATTAGTGGCGAAGGGGAGAACCTCGCAGCGGCCGGAGAACTTGACCACCGCAAGGTCCATCCAAACTCTTTGATCGTTCGCGGCGAGAGACGTCCACTCAAAGTGAAGCCCAAGGGGCGCCATCAGGAAATCCACTTCTTCCCGAAGGGCCTGGACCACGGCTGGCGCCGGCTTATGTTCGAAATCGGTATACAGGGCCGCCGACCCGACCTGCCCCGGAGTGGGCAACGCGGCCCATAACCCCAGGAAGATCAAAGCTCGAATCATACAACTCGGATGACTCTGTCTTAAATGGACCACCCGGCACGCTCAAAGTCAATGCATTTTCTCTACGGAATCGCCGTCCGCGGCAGGAAAAATTACCTGATTATTGCCGGCGGTTCTTGCGGTAAAATAAGTTTGGAGCGTGTCTGCGATGCAGGTGCTGGTCCACCTATTTTGATCCAACACCTCAAAATAGGGGGTCCTGCTCGACATGCGCTGGTGAGCAAGCTCCTGGCGGTTCGCCGCAAGGGAGAAGCCTAAAGGCGCTCGGGGGACACCCACCCCGTTGACAAACGTGGGTCAATCCGGGGGTCGGCACGGCCGAGTGGTACGCTCCACTTCACCTCTTCTGCCGGATACCCTCCATTCCAATCGCAATTCTCAGATCTCCCCAGGTCAGGTTGAAGACTCCAACCATTCTGACTTCCGCCAGCCTGCCAGGGCCGTCATCGGCGGGCTAAAAAAGCCCGCCCCACCAACAAGCCAGGCGTGGGGCGGCCTTCAGCCGGCTATTCCGACTTCTGACTCCTGACTCCCTTCAACCATTCTGACTTCCGACAGCCTGCCAGGGCCGTCATCGGCGGGCTAAAGCCGGCCCCGCCAGCAAGCCAGGCGTGGGGCGGCCTTCAGCCGGCCATTCTGACTTCTGACTCCTGACTCCATTCAACCATTCTGACTTCCGACAGCCCGCCAGGGCCGTCATCGGCGAGCTAAAGCCGGCCCCACCAACAAGCCGGGCGTGGGGGGCCTTCAGCCGGCTATTCCGACTTCTGACTCCTGACTCCCTTCAACCATTCTGACTTCCGACAGCCCGCCAGGGCCGTCATTGGCGGGCTAAAGCCGGCCCCACCAACAAGCCAGGCGTGGGGCGGCCTTCAGCCGGCCATTCCGACTTCTGACTCCTGACTCCCTCGACTCCCATATCCCGCAGGGATATCAGGGGCTAAGCCCTTGGTTAGATCATAGTGCCGCCGGTTTGGCGCGGCATGTTATCTAAGGTTAGCTATAGTGGATCGATCGGCGCCCATTGTTATACAAAGTTAACAGGCCCTTCTCCACGCCTAGCCAACCAGTACTAACATTCCTGGTTTTTTTGTTGCGATATCCGGCGTCATCGAGTGTAATAACTAAGGAGGTCAGCCATGGCGGCGTATCTACATAATTTCTGGCAGGAAGAGGACGGTCAGGACCTGATCGAGTACTCCCTTCTCATCACCTTTATCGCGATCGCTTGCGCGGCCATTATCGGCGCTGGACGGCCGGCCGTCAACAACATCTGGATTGCCAGCAACAACCAGTTGTCTCAGGCCAATAGCGTCGCGGGCGGCAGTTAGACCCAGTCCTATAGCACGTCCGCGAATCCGCGCTTCATATAGCGGAAAAACAGGCCGCCCAGAAGAAATACCGCCGCCCCGAAGGCTGCGGCGGCCGCCAAATCCCCCCAGTCCGGCAGGCTGTGCGTGAGCAACAGGAACCGGTACGACCGTACGATATGGGACAGCGGATTCGCCACCAGCAGCCAGTGCGCCTTGCCCTTATAAAGGTCCTCGGTAACGAAGATCGGTGTCAGCCAGAACCAGAATTGCAGGATCACGCTGAGTACCTGCGCGGTGTCCCGTTGAAACACGTGGAGACTGGCCACCACCCATCCCACTCCCACCGCCAAGAGTCCGACCACGAAGGCGTAAATCGGCAACAAGACGAGGAAGATGCTGATGCGATTGAGCATCACGCCGGTGGCTGTAATCACCAGGGCGAGCGCCAGGCCATGGCTGACCAGCGACGACAGGAAGACCGAGACCGGCACGATTTCCGATGGGAATACCGTCTTGGTGATCAGGTTGGACTGGTCCAGCAGGCTGGTGGCCGAGCGCTGCACGGTATCGCTGAACAGCAACCAGGGGAGCATGCCGGCGAACAGGTAAAGAGGGTAGTTGGTGGTGAAGGGGTTCTGCGGAAGATGGAAGTTCATCAGGCGTCCGAAGACGAACCACCAGCTCACCAGCAATACCAGCGGATGAATAATTCCCCAGATCCATCCCACGGCTGAACCGATGAAACGCTGTTGAAAATCGCGTCGCACCAATTGGAAGAGGAGACTACGTCGTTCTACCAAATTACGGAGAAATAGTGCCCCGGGGACTCTCATTTTTTTACAGTGAATTGAACAATATCAATTTTATCAATCACTTGCAAGCGAAAATCGTGGTTGACAGAGATGTATTGATGCTGTTACAGTTTGAAGTTCGTCAAAAACGTATTGTCTTGAAAATGGCCCCGTGCCCCGGAACCGCCGTTTGTTCCGAATCTCAAAGAGCTCGGCCGGAGAAGACATGAAGCAAGAGTATTTTGTGGTCGTGCTGGCGCATTCCTTGCGCGGTCGCCTGAGACGCATTCATATCCCGCATCAAGCCGTGTACGTGATCCTGGCGTTGGCTCTGTTAGGCAGCATTTCAGTATTCGGTTTTGTGGCCAGCTACGCCCGGATGGCCTGGAAGGTGGCCAACTACAACGCCTTGAGGCGTGAAGCCGACGCTCTTCGGGTGCGCTACCAGAATTTGCAGAAAGTGGTCAGCCAGACCGACAAGCAGCTTGCCAGCCTGGAAGTGTACGCCACCGAGGTTTCGCTGGCATACGGCATCAAGCAGAAACTCGAAGGGCCATCCGATATTGCCGCTCAAGGCAAACTGATTCCGTCATTCGCCGAGAGCGTTCAGGATTACGACTTCCTGCGCAGCGCCGACGCGTTGCTGCTGCTTAGCAGGCCTGCGGGGCACTACCGCACCACAGCGTCCATCCCCAACCTTTGGCCGGTGGACGGCCGATTGATCGGAAGTTTTGGCGCGAGACAGGATCCCTTCACGGGTGAGGGTCATGAGTTTCACCCGGGCGTGGACATCAGCGGTGCGATCGGCACTCCCGTTCATGTAACGGCGGACGGCATCGTGCGCTTTGCAGATCTGATGAGCGGTTACGGCCGGCTGGTAGTGGTGGACAACGGCGGCGGGACCGAAACCTGGTACGCCCACATGTCCAAGCTCTACGTGCACGCCGGCCAGGAAGTGCGCCGCGCCGAAGTGATTGGCGCGGTGGGCATGTCGGGCCGGGTGACCGCTCCGCACCTCCACTATGAAGTCCACGTGAACGGGCGGCCGGTGAATCCGTACCAGTATCTGGCGAATGCCACCGTGGTTCACCAGGCCGCCAAGAGCGACTTCCCGTTCTAGCGAGGCGCGTCTAAAACTCCGCTGATTATGCTTCGGTCAGAAAGCGCTCGGCTGAAGGACATCCTGGAGTCGCCGGGCGAGCTGCCCTCGTCGGTCGAGCTGAAGCCCTCCGCGGACTGAAGTCCGCCCCACGGAGCTTCCAGTTCTCTGAGCCACGACCGCCAGGGAGTGGTCTTCCAACATAATAGGCATTCTGCATGACGCACTACACTAGCGAGGTGCAAGACCGCACAGTTCCGGGCTTCTGTCAGTTGACCGGGTTATCGAGAGAGATTATCGTACTGATGGAATTCAGCTTGAACATGGTCGGCCACCCTGGGCCTTTTACGCACGACGCTCACCGAGCACATTCGCCGCGGGGAGGAGATCCCCCGTCCCGAGGCGTACCGCGGGACTCCCCATCGTCTCATCGCGCGGCCCGCCCTGGAGGCCTCCAAAATGGAGCTCTGCCGCGTATTCCGCGCGTTAGGCATCTCGAAGACCGACATCGGCCGCCGCGTCGCGCTCACCCGCAAATCACGGCTCGACCGGATCGAAGCGGCATTGGCCGCATCAGGCAAAAGGGTCGAAAGCGAAATTCGGGTAGCGGCGTGCCAGCGAACGCCGCTTCGTTGTGACACCATATAAATTCTATGTGGCTGGGAATCGACATCGGAACCGGTGGTTCGCGCGCGCTCCTGATCGACGAGCAGGGCGCCGTTCGCGCGGGGTATACCGCGCCTCATGAAGACATGCGGATGGAGCGGCCGTTGTGGGCCGAGCAGCGCCCCGAAAACTGGTGGGACGCGGCAGTCCTCGCCATTCGCGGCGTTCTGGCCGAGGCCGGAGTTTCCGGCTCGCAGGTGAAAGGCGTTGGGCTTTCCGGCCAGATGCACGGCTTGGTGATTCTGGACGGCTCGAGCGCCGTCATTCGCCCGTCGCTGATCTGGTGCGACCAGCGCAGCCAGGCGCAAGTGGATGCCGTCAACGCCCAAGTGGGCCGCGAGAACATTCTGCGCTACATCGCCAACCCTGTGCTTACCGGCTTCACCCTGCCGAAACTGCTTTGGGTTCGCGACAACGAACCGAACAACTTCGCGCGCGTGCGCCGCATTCTCCTGCCCAAAGACTATGTGCGCTTCCGCCTCACCGGGGAGTTCGCCACGGAAGTGTCCGACGCTTCCGGCACCGCTCTTTTCGACGTAGTGAACCGGCGCTGGTCATTCGAGATGATCGACGGTCTCGGGCTCGACCGCACCACCTTGCCCACATGCTACGAATCGAGCGAAGTCAGCGGGAAAATAACTCCGCGCGTGGCCGAACAGACGGGCCTGGCGGCGGGAACCCCCGTAGTGGGGGGCGGCGGCGACCAGGCGGCCAGCGCGGTGGGCAACGGCATTGTGGAACCGGGCATCGTGTCGTGCACGCTAGGCACCTCCGGGGTGGTCTTCGCTCACATGGACCAGGTGGCATACGACCCCGCGGGCCGCGTCCACACCTTCTGCCACGCGGTGCGCGACAAATGGCACGTGATGGGCGTCACGCAGGGCGCCGGCCTGAGCCTGCAATGGTTCCGCAACCAATTGGCCCCCGGGACCGATTACGACGCGCTCACCGCGGAAGCCGGGCAATCGCCCGCCGGCGCGCAGGGCCTGTTCTGGTTGCCTTACCTGATGGGCGAGCGCACGCCGCATCTCGACGCCACCGCCCGCGGCGGCTGGATCGGCCTCACTAACAGCCACCGGCGCGCCGATTTGATCCGCGCGGTGATCGAAGGCGTCTCCTACAGCCAGCGCGACTGCCTCGATATCGTGGCCAGTCTCGGCGTGCCGTTGAGTTCCGTTCGCGCCTCCGGCGGCGGCGCCAAGAGCGCTTTCTGGCGCCAGTTGCTGGCCGATATCCTAGGCAAGCGCGTGGTCACGCTGGAGACGCAGGAAGGCTCGGCCTATGGAGCGGCGCTTCTAGCGCTGGCCGGCACGGGCGAATACGGCTCGGTGCCCGAAGTTTGCCGGAAGGCGATTCGCGAGACGGAGTCGGTCTCGCCGCGCCCTATGGAGACGGCTTACTATGCTCGGGCGCATGAAGTGTATCGGGCGCTGTACCCGGCGCTGAAGCCCATTTTCGGCCAGATCGCGGAGCTTTGAATCAGATCGAAGTACTGGGAAAGAGATCCTCGAAAAGGTCGATCCAGGCCTTGTAAAGAGGCGACTCAACGTCGTACCGCCCGACACCAAGCAGCCCTTCGAGGACCCCGAGTTCGTCGTCCTGAGGCAAAACGGCGAGGTTCGTGCGTTCGCAAAGCGTCCGAAGCTTCGTGGGGCCAATTGTAAACGCCTCATCTTTCGGTAGCTTCGCGGCCGCCCGAGAAAGCACACGTGCCGGGATGATTTCAGAGGCTAAAAAGAAGTCGTATGCTAGAAACCATGCGACCGTTTAGTTGTGCCGTCTTGCTACTTTTTGTGGCTTCCGTCTCGGACGCTCAGAGCAGCGATAACACCGTGGCTTTCGAGGTAGCATCGGTCAAGGCCACGGCGGAACAAGATCCCCATGTTTACAAGTTCCAATGGGATCCGGGACGGTTCACAGCAATCAACGTCTCTTTGGCTGAATTAATCCACAAGGCCTACCACCTAAAAGGACATGAGTACGCTGGACCCTCGTGGCTGATTATGGCACGCTACGATATTGTGGCGAAGATTCCCGATAATGCCACTGCGGAACAGCAGTCGATGATGCTGCAAAATCTATTGACTGAGCGTTTCGGATTGAAGACGCATCGCGAGAATAGGGAAGGACGGACATATGCCATGAAGATCGCTAATGGCGGTCCAAAATTCAAGGAATTTGTGCCTCCTTCACCTCAAGAGGGCGGTAGCTCGCCGCCGGCCTCTTCGTCGAAAGCCGTCTTAGATCCCGGGGCTCCAGGGCTGCCCCCGGAAGGCGGCACACAGTGGGTTGGGGGAATGGGTGGCATCATGCGCGAACACATCACTATGGAGGAGTTGGCCAGAAAGCTCGAGCCTTTGGTGGGCTGGCCCGTCAAAGACGAGACGGGTCTAAAGGGCAGATATGTGCTTTCGATGCGCTGGGGAGGGCGGGAGGATACGTCAGATAGCTCTGCGCCCTACCTACCAAGCGGCTTTGCCACCGGGCTTTTCGGTGCTCTTCAGTCCCAGCTCGGATTGAAGCTCGAACAGCAAAAAAGCACAGTGGAAGTGCTGGTGGTGGATCACGCGGAGCGAGTCCCTATAGGGAATTAGAGCTCGCGCCGTCGTGGGTCGGGTGCGAGACCTTCGTTTGAGATAGTCAATAAACCCTACCCGCCGGCGCGGGTCATCCCGGTTCGAGAGATAGATCCGCCCTTGTAGGAATCCGGAAAATCCTTATAATAAATCGGGTAGCCCCACCGGTCGCGTGCCACGCCCATCGAATCAATGAAGTCCCGGAGCTTCGAAATCGCAATTCCGGATCGAGCGACAGGCTCACTCGTGGCCGGTGTGCGTTCCGCTCGAATGCGAGCGCCGCACGCCCGACCATCACTAGCAGGTTGCGGAAAAAGGGCATTCCGGGACCGCTCCCTCACGGTCGCGCCTCTGCAAGTGCCTGCAAAAGAACGGGCGCGTTTCTGAGCCGCGCGCGTAAGCAAGCGGTTGAGGGGCTTTTTCCGCAGCCTGCTAGGGCGAGATCAAACGGCAATCGTGGGTGCATTTCCCGCAACGTTGCCAAGTCGAGATCCACGCTCGCAGATTTGACCGATTCCGTAGAAGGACCGCAAGCCAAGGGTATCAACGTCGAGATTTGTTGTATCATGAAACCAAATATTGAGATCTGCTGATGCTACCTCATCAATGGGACACATTTAAGCGGGCCGCGCGCCGCGAGAAGCTCGACAAAATTCCGATGGCTTTGATCATCGACAGCCCCTGGATACCGGGCTACCTGGGAATCAAGCACCTCGATTATTTCCTCGATCCGGAGGTCTGGTTCGAAGCCAACCTGAAGATTATGCGGGAGTTCCCCGACATCATCTTCGTCCCCTCGTGGTGGATGGAATACGGTATGGCGGCCGAGCCCTCCGTGCTCGGGGCCAAAATCAAGTTCTGGCAGGACAATACGCCCAGCGAGTATCACACGCTGTACCACCTGGAAGACATCGACCAGTTCCCCGAGTACGAAGTGGAGGCCGACGCCTTTGCGGCCTTGACGCTGCACCGCATCGGCATGCACCGGCAGCGCATTCTCGACCACGGGTATATTCTTCCCATGGCGACCTCGCGCGGTCCGCTGTGCACCGCCGGTTTCGTCCGCGGCACCACCCACTTCATGATCGACCTGGTGGAAAATCCCGAAGGCGCGCACAAGCTGATCGACCTTTGCACGCGCGTCATCATCGATTGGCTCAAGGCGCAGATCAGGACCATGGGCCCGACCTGCGAGAGCATTTTCATCCTCGACGATATCGTCGGCTTCGTCAACGAAGAGCATTACCTGGAGTTCGCGCACCCCTACCTGAAACGCATCTGCGATGCTTTTCCGAAAGATTGGGTGAAGCTGTACCACAACGACGCCGAAGTGGACGCGTGCCTCGATCATCTTCCCGATGCCGGCTTCAACGTGTTGAATTGGGGCAAGCAGAAGGACATTCGCGAGGTCAAACGGCGGGTGGGCGATCGCATGTGCCTGATGGGCAACGTGAACCCGCTCGAAATCGGGGTCCGCGGCACTCCCGAAGAGGTCCGCGAAGCCACGCTCGACGTTCTGGAAGGCGCCGAGGGAGAGGGCATCATTCTTTCCGTCGGCGGTGGAACCAGCCCCGGCATGCCGCGGCAGAACGTGGTGGCCATGCTGGAGGCGCTCCAGGAGTTCAACGCTGCCCGGCTCGCGGGACAAGGGGCGCGCTAGACGATCGCCCCGGCAGGAAACTCATGGCGACGTACAAGATTCTATACTGGCAAGAAGTTCCGTCTCAAGTGAAGGCCGAAGACGACCAGGACGAGGTCAATCTCCCTATGTCCGCGCGCTTCATGGAGCGGGTGGACCGCATGGCCATGCAGCGCGGGCTGCAGGGCACCGACGATTTCCTGGCGCAGTGGCACTGGAGCGACGAGGAGGAGCGCGAGGGCTCCGCTCGGGAAGTCGCGGCGGCGGTCGTGGCGGAACTCGAGGCCGGAGCGGATTGGTAACGCTTGCCATAAACGGACACACTACCTACGCACCCCTGGGAGCGTCGCTGTTTGACTGCGCCGAGGGAATCGGCGTTCGTGTGCCTACTTCCTGCCTGAAAAACGGCAAATGCAAAGAGTGCGTGGTGGAGGTTGCCGAGGGCATGGAGTGTCTCTCGCCGCCCACGCCCTGCGAAAACCACCTCGCCGGCAACTTCCGTCTGGCTTGCCAGGCGTCCATCTCGGCCAGCGAAGGCCATCTGCGCTGCCACACCATGCGGCGCGGCCACATGCACATCGAGCGGCATGCATTGGGGCTGCCCTCGAGCGGCTGTCCCATGGAACTCGACCCAGCGGTCACGCGCGATGGCGATCGCATCCTTATCGACGGCGAAGAAGTGGACCGTTCCGATGGCCCGATTTACGGCATCGCCATGGACCTGGGCACGACCACCGTGGTGCTCCGCCTGCTCGACCTTGCGACCGGCGAAATGGTGGCCGACGCATCGTTCGAGAATCCGCAGCGCTTCGGCGGGTCGGACATCATGGCGCGCATTCAATACGACACGCTCCATCCGGGGAAGCTGTTGCGGCGCACGCTCGCGGGCTATCTGAGTCACGCCATCGAAGAGCTGCCGGTGGATCCGAAATCCATCTACGAGATGGTGGTGGTGGGCAATTCCACCATGCGCGACTTATTTTTCCGGCAGAGCGTGTACTCCATCGGGCAGAGCCCTTACCGTTCAATCACCGAGCTCGATATGGCCGCGGGCAGGCGCACCTCGACCAGCCTCATCGAGACCGGCCGCCGCTGCCTGCTGCCGATCCACCCGAAGGCGCGCGTTTACGGCGCCCCGATCGTCAGCGGTCACGTGGGCGCCGATGCCGCCGCTTGCATGCTGGCCGCGGACCTGGCGCACGAGTCGCGCCTCACCGCCATCATGGATATCGGCACCAACACCGAGCTGATCGTAGGCAATCGCGACCGGATTCTGGCTGCCTCGTGCCCCGCGGGTCCGGCCTTCGAGGGCGGCGCCATCGCCTGCGGCATGCCGGCGCTCGACGGCGCCATCGAAGACGTGCGCATCGGTACCGACGGCCGGTTCCACCTGCAAACGGTCGGCGGCGCGGTGCCGCAGGGGATTTGCGGCTCCGGCCTGGTGGCGCTGTTGGGCGAATTGCTGCGCACCGGGCGTATGAACCAGCGCGGCCGGTTCGAAGACGACGGCCATCGCATCGATCTCGACGCCGAGAACGGCGTCTATTTCCTGGAGAGCGACGTCAACGAACTGGCGCAGGCCAAAGGCGCGAACGTGGCCGGGCTGCAAGTGGTGTTCAGCCAGTACGGCATCGATTTCGACCAGGTCGGCCGGTTCTATCTGGCGGGTGGATTCGGGCGGCACCTCAACGTGGACGCCGCCACGCGCATCGGGCTGATTCCGGCCATCCCCGAAGGCCGGATGGTGCAGATCGGCAACGCGGCCATCGAAGGCGCCACCATCGCGCTGCTGTCGCGGGCCAAGCGCGAGGAGTTGGAACTGCTTGTCCGCCGCGTGGAACACTGCCGGCTGGAAACGCACCCGCAGTTTTTCGATTTCTTTGTGGACGGCTGCCAGTTTCATCCAATCGAAGCGAGGTCGGGGGTGAGCGGATGATAAGGGAATCCGGCGGGCTGAAGCCCGCCCCACCAAGCGCCCCGAAGCTGTCAGACGTGGGGCGGGCTTCTTCAGCCCGCCACTGGACTGCGGCCTTTTCATGGCACACAGGTGGCGAACCCGGTGGGGCAGACTTCAGAGGGAGTTGCAAAATTCGGGGAAACCGCTTGCTGACGCGCGCGGCTCGGAAGGCGTACACGGAAGGGAAAGCAGTTACCGAGCCGGGCCCAGAGGGCACCCGTGAGGGAGCGGTCGCACCCACGAATTTTGCAACTCCCTCTTCAGTCGTCCCCAAAGGGGACCCCGGGCTTCAGCGTGTGCCTCGGGAAATTTCCTCCGGCTTCGTGCTCTTCGGTGCGCCCGTAGCGAAGCCGGAGAAATTCGTCGGGCCTCGTGGAAGCCGGCTGAAAGCCGGCTGCAGGCTGAAGCCTGCCCCACGAAGAAAGGCCAAAATCCAGGAGCGGGCTTCAGTCCGCCAAGGGTGCGCCGATGACTGAACTCATCGACACCGCGCCCGACGTCCATGTGGACCCCGCCGAATACCGGCGCCTCCTCGGCTATCCTCGCGACCACGCCATCTGCGAGCGCGCCCAGGAACTCGCCGACTCCGCGCGCGAGTGGTACCGGCAACACGGACACGCTTGGATTTACGCCCGCCAAGCCGATCGCCTGGAGGTCGAAGAGGGGCGAATTTCGATCGATAGCATCGAATTCACCAGCCAGCGGCTGGCCGGGATCCTGCGGCAGGCGGAAGCGCACAGCGCGTTCCTGGTTGCCGTGAGCGCGGGCCCGGAGGCGGAAGAGCAGGCGCGCAAATTGTGGCTCGAAGAGAAGCCGGACGAGTACTTTTTCATGGAAACCTTCGGTTCGGCGGTGGTGGAACACTTGATTACCGCGGCGGGCGCGCGTCTCTGCGCCTGGGCCGATGGCGAGACCATGGCGGTGCTGCCACACTATAGCCCCGGCTATTCGCTGTGGGACGTGGCGGAACAAAGCCAGTTGCTGAGGCTGATCGAGTCGCGCACCGCGCTGCCCGGAGGCCTGGAAACCCTCGATTCGGGAGCGCTGCTACCCAAGAAATCGCAACTGGCGGTTTTCGGCCTGACCCGCCACATCGATCGCGTGCGGCGGCTCTCCGACCTGGTGCCCTGCCAGAGTTGCCCGTTGGCCAACTGCCAGTTCCGGCGCGCGCCGTACCTGCGGGCGCCCATCGGCGCCAACTACTCCGTCAGCACCCGGGCGCTCGCCCGCTGGGCCGCCGAGCGGCTCTCGCTCGAAACCCGCTCCGATGGCGCCACCGCCGCCCGCTTCCGATACGATGGGACCACTTGCAACAACATGGGCCGCGCCCTGGCGTTTCAGTACGACGTGATCCTGGGTCCGCCACAAGATGGGTATCAGATTCGCGAGCAAAGTTGCGCGCCCGTCAGCGGCGATACCGGCCACACCGCCATGTGCCAATACCAGGCCAACGCCGGGCCTTTGATGGCCGCCATCGAGAGTGAAAAGCCGCTGCTCGGGCAACCGCTCGCAAGCGTGCTCGCGTGGCGGCGCGACTCGAGTCCCGCGGGCTGCTATTGCGACGCCGCCAGCCGCGCACACAAATGGGGCCTGGTGCTCGAAACCATTCACTACGCTCTGCATCGACAAAGAGAAAATGAACAAGAACGGTAATTCGCGAATACTCGACGCCCTGGTGGACCATCCGCTGCTGGCCGATGGGGCCATGGGCACGCAATTGATGCTCGCCGGCCTGGAACAGGGCAACTGCGGAGAGGCGTGGAACCTCACCCATCCAGAAAAGGTGCTGGCGATTCAGCAGGGTTATGCCGAGGCCGGCTCCGATTGCATCCTCACCAATACGTTCGGCGGTTCGCGCATCATGCTCAACCGGCACTCCCTCGCCGGCAACGCCGTCGAGATCAACCAGGCCGGAGTTCGCATCGCGCGCGAGGCTTTCGGATCTCGGCACGGCTTCGTCATCGGCGATATCGGACCATTCGGCGGCCTGCTCGAGCCTTACGGCGATTTCACCGAGGAACAGGTGCGTAGCGCCTTCAATGAGCAGGCGCGGGCCTTGGTGGACGCCGGCGCCGACGCCATCATCGTGGAGACGCAGACGTCGCTCGAAGAGCTGCTGCTGGGCATCCATGCGGCCAAGGAAGCCGGTGCGCCCTGCGTCATCGGGTCGATGGCTTACGATGTGACGCTCGACGGTTCGACATTCCGCACCATGATGGGGATCGAACCCGAGCGTGCCGCGGAATTCATGCAGGAGAACGGCGCCGACATCGTCGCCTTGAACTGCGGCACCGGCATGGATATGACGCGGGCGCGCACCGCGGTAGAGCGCTACCGCGAAGCTACCCGCCTGCCGGTGATGGTACAGCCCAACGCCGGCCAGCCCAAGCTGGTGAACATGAAGGTGGTCTACGACGAAACGCCGGAACAGATGGTGGCCGGAGTGGCGCCGCTGCTGGCAGCCGGAGCGAACATCCTGGGCGCGTGCTGCGGTAGCACGCCGGCGCACATCCGCGCCTTCCGCCAGGCGATGGACGAATACTTGTTTGCAAAGGGAAAGATCCATGAAAACCAAACTGTGTGACCTCAACCCGGCCGCGCCGGCACGCCTTCCGGCGCACACCGACGACAAGTCGGGCATCGGCGTTCACTACGTGGATGCCTATCTCAAGCCCATGAACACCAAACTGCCGGACGGAACCGCGGTGAAGTGCAAGCGGCGAGGCTTGAAGATCACCTTGACCGTGGGCGCCAAGAAAGGCGAAGGACTCATGCGCCGGCTGGCCGTGAGCCGCGACCCGGTGGCGATGCTCGACGCGGCGCTTCAGGAAGCCGCCCAGGCCGCGGGCGTCGAACTGAGCGTGGAAGACGGCGCGGTGTTTGTGAGCGCGTAGAAAGAATCCCAGAGAATGGCGCCAAACACCGTGCAGGCTCCGGCCGTTCTGGCCGTTCGGGCCGTGACCCTGACTCCTACCGGCCAGCCCGCCGGCAATCCGCCGTACCTCAATCCCTGTCTCCCGAAAGGCGCGCCGGTGACTTTCCATAAAGGGATCGACCGGTTGCCGAAAATTCGATGACTATTCCATGGGTGGCCGCACGTATCGCTACTTCAAAGGCGAACCGCTCTATGGTTTCGGCTACGGACTGAGCTATTCCACCTTCCAATATTCCGGCGCCCAGGGGCGGCTACGGCCACCGGCGGAGCTCTCGGCGCCCGTGAAAAACGCGTCCGGGCGGGAAGGCGATGAGAACGTGCAAGTGTACGTGACGGACTCGCCGGACGGCGCCATCCGCTCGCTGCGCGCGTTGCAGCGCGTCCATCTGCGCGCGGGAGAATCGAAAGTCGTGAAGGTCAGCCTGGATGGCGAGGACTTACCGAAGCGCCGAATCAAGCTCACCATCGGCGGCGGACAGCCGGCCGGCAAGGTTCCGTTCGTCGAGATAAATCTCCGAAAACTGTGGTTCTGTTCGGCCTCTCGCTGAGGTACACTACGCTTTCACATACGGTGAGCGTCAGTCACCGGCCGTAATGAAGGTAATCGACCCAAAACGAATTCAGGGCGCTTCGAGCGAGGTGGTTCGCGACATCAACCGCCGGATTGTCCTGAATCTGATTCGCACGCGGCATCCCATCTCGCGAGCCGACCTGGCTCGCTTATGCGGATTGCAGCGCAGCACGATCTCCCTGATCGTGGAGCAACTGATCGCCGAGTCGTGGGTGATCGAGGGGCCTACCGGACGGTTGCCCCGCGGGCGCCGGCCCACGTTTCTACGCCTGAATGAGGAACGGGTGATCGTGGGCGTGGACATTCGCCCCTCGCAGATTACTGTGGCCCTGGCCGATGCCAACGGCAAGTTCGCCTCGCGGGAAGTCATCGCCACCCCCACCGATCCCGAGTCCGCGGTGGATGAGTTGATCGAATCCATCCGGCGCATTCTGGCTTCGTGCCGCGGCAAGAAAGTGGAAGGCGTGGGCATCAGCCTTCCCGGGCGTTTCAGCCACATATCCGACCGGTTGGTCTTCGCTCCGAATCTGAAGTGGCGCGATTTCGATCTGCGCACCCCCATCATGAAAGCCACCGGCCTTGCCGTAGAGCTGGAGAACGCCGCCAACGCCTGCGTACTGGCGACGGTCTGGTTCGAGCACAACGAAGCCAGCCGCAACCTCGTGGTGGTGACGGTATCGGAGGGCATCGGCACGGGAATTCTGATGAACGGACAATTGGTGCGCGGGTTGAACGGCATGGCCGGCGAATTCGGCCACGTGCCTCTCGACGCCAAAGGTCCGGTCTGCGGCTGCGGCGGACGCGGGTGCTGGGAGGTGTTCGCCTCCAACCGGGCGGCGCTGCGCTATTACGGGGAATCGGGAGCCGCCAGCTCTAGCCTCACCTTTGTGGATCTGCTGAGCCGCGCCGATAACGGCGACGTGCGCGCCGCCAAAGCTCTGGAGACCATGGCGCAATACCTCGGACGCGGAATGCGGATGATTGTGGCGGGGTTGGCGCCGGAGCGTATCGTGGTGGTCGGCGACCTCACGCGGTCGTGGAAGCGCTTCGGCCCGATTATCGAAGCGGAGGTGCGCGCCCAGATTCTGCCCGGCGGCGGCATGCCGCGCCTCGACCCCGCGCACGAAGACGGAATGGCGCGCCTGCGCGGCACCTTGGCGCTGATTCTGCAAAAAGATTTCGGAGTTTATTTTTAGCCGGCCTAGCCGCCTGAAAGGCGTGGGGGCCCTCTGGGCACAGCCAGGATTGGATGCCCCACAGAGCGCCCACGACAGGCTTTCGACCGTGCCCCACTGAAATACCGGTCACCAGAAATCAGCAAATTGCGCGCAGTTTCTGGAGCGCTCTTTCAGGCGGAGCAGCAATTTGACGGCGGCGACGATGGTGACTACGGAGCCCGCACCCAGGAGCCAGGGTTTCTGGTTCAAGCTGACATTGTACGCTGGGTCAGAGCTTGCGGCTGACCATCAGCAGACCGGGCGCGCCCAGACGGTATGGCCCGTCGGCGCCCCACGCGTTCAGTTCGACGGTTTCGAGCCCGGCCTCGGCGTGCATGCGGCGCATTTCGGCGACGGTGAAGACGTAGCTTGAAGTGGGCCTGGTCTCGATTTCACCGTTGCGAATGAAGGTATAGTCGATGTCGAGGCGGCCTTCGGCAATGTCGTACCGGGCCTCGCTCAGCGTGAGGATGTCTCCGGTGCGATGCCAGCGTTTGTTGACGAGCGTGGGCAAAATAGACTCGGCGGCCATGCCGGTGGCGATGACGAATGGGCCGCCCGGCTTCAGGCAGCGGGCGATGGCCTGGAGGAATGTGGGTGCGGCGCGGCGGTCGAGGTAGCCGAAGCTGTTGCCCATACAGTAGGCTCCATCGAAGGCGCTCGACCACGGGAGGTCGCACATATCGCCGACAATCCACTCCGCGTCGACAGGAGCGCGGCGGGCTTCGTCGATGAATTCGGCGCTGAGGTCGACGCCGGTTATGCGACAGCCACGCTTCGCCAGTTCGATGGCGTGGCGGCCGTTGCCGCAGGGGACGTCGAGGAGGCGCGCCCCGGGAGCGATTTGGAGGGCTCGTTCGAGGAATTGGACCTCGGTTGCGGTTATTTCGGGGGTCATGGCGAGACGCCAGAAATCCAGCGCCACGCCGCGGAAAAAGCTGGACTGCCAGTTGAGCATTTGTTTTCCTTAGAGAAGGCACACGTAGGCTGCAGGGGTGGGCCGCGGCGGAGATTTATCTGACGGCGTTGTGTGCCAAAGGCGCTTTATGAGGATAGCAGAAATGCCCGCCGGCCGCGTTAAGCTGCAGGAGAATCCATTGGCCACCGATGAACGCGCGCGAGAAATTACTGCGCCACCTTCTCCAAAATCACTGCCGTGCTGTCGAAATCGCCGCGGAGTGTGAGGTTGAGACCGGCTTGCATGAGGTACGCGCCGCTTAGTTGCGGCTGGCGCTCCACCAGCTTGTTGTCGATGGATTCCAGGTGGTAGAGCGCGCGCGGGTCGAGGCCTTGCAGGTGGATGGCCGGAGGGGCGGTGTCGTATTCCTGCGAGTGGCGAAATACGAAGAGCACGGACTGTTTGCCGTCGGCCGCGACATACTGATTGGCGGCGATATCGCCGGTGCGGGGGGAGTAAAGCCGGTAGAGATCGCCTAACTGGACTGTGTTGCGGATGCGTTTGTAAGTCGCGACCATCCTGGCAGCTACGACTGTATCTTCAGTTGAGAACTTATTCAGGTTCGCGCCGATTCCCAATGCGCCCTGCATGGCTACCAGGAAGCGGTATTGCAAGGGCGTGGAGCGGCCATTCATATTGGGGACGTCAGTTACCCAGGCCGACATGAATTTCGGCGCATAGGCTTGGGTGAAGCCTTCCTGAATGCGCAGACGGTCGAAAGCCTCGGTGTTGTCGCTGGCCCAGACTTCTTCCACGCGGCGGAGAATGCCCAGGTCGACGCGTCCGCCGCCGCCGGAGCAGGATTCGATTTCGAGCTGGGGATGTTTGGCGCGCAGGCGGTCCATAATGTCATAGAGGTTGTGCACGTAGTCCACCCAGAGCTTGCGCTGGTCGGCCGCGGGTTGGTCTTCCCAGCCGGGCTCGGAGAGCGGGCGATTCATGTCCCACTTGAAGTATTTGATGTTGTTCCCGCTGGCCAGCTTGTCGAGAACGCCGAAGATGTACTCTTTCACGTCGTTGCGGGCCAGGTTCAACACCAGTTGGTTGCGCAGCTCGGAGCGCGGACGACCGGGGAAGTGGATGGCCCAGTCGGGATGGGCACGGTAGAGGTAGCTATCGGGGTTGACCATTTCGGGTTCCACCCACAGGCCGAAATCCATGCCGAGGGAGTTGACGTGATCGATCAGGCCTTTGAGTCCCTGGGGAAACTTCTGCGGATTGACGGTCCAATCGCCCAGGCCGGCGTGGTCGTCATTGCGTTTACCGAACCAGCCATCGTCCATCACGAAGAGCTCGACGCCCAACTTCGCGGCGGTGTCGGCGAGCTGTTTCTGGCCGGCCTCGTTAACGTTAAAGGTGGTGGCTTCCCAGGAGTTGAAGAGCACGGGGCGGACGCGCGAGGCGACGCCTCCGGGCGCGATCTGCTCGCGTTCGAAGCGATGCAGGAGGCGTGACGCGGCGCCGAACCCCTGGGCCGAATAGCCGGCATAAAAGGCGGGCGTGTCGAGCGATTCGCCGGGTTTCAGCGGGTGGGCGAAGTCGAAAGTGTTCAGGCCGCCGGTGACGCGCACCTGCCGGTAAGGGGTCTTCTCGACGGTGATGCGCCAATTGCCGCTCCAGGCCAGCGCGCCGAACCAGACGCCGCCGTGATCCTCGTCGGCATCGCCCGCGTCGATGGCGAACCAGGGGTTGATGTTGTGACTGGTGTGGCCCTTGCGGCTTTCGAGCACCTTCATGCCCTGATGGATAGCCTCGTGGTTTACCTGTGTCTCGGCGGCCCAGCGGCCGGTGAGGTAAGTCAACCGATATCCTTCGCCGGCGGGCAGGTTCCAGGTGGCGGATTGCGCGCTTTCCAGCGTGAGCGCCTGGGCTGTTTTGTTGACGACGGTGGAATAGCGCTCCAGAATGCCGTAGCTGGGATAGACGCGGTAATGGAGGACAACCTGGATGTCGTCGCGGATATCCTTGAGGGTGATATCGAGCGTGTTGTCGTGTAAGTTATGCGAGAGGTAGCGGAGAACTACGTCGCGGTTTCCATCGGCTCGCGTAAGTTTGAGGGCGGGCTCGTAGTAGCGCGTGCCGCCCCAGGCGGGAAACTCTTCGCGCTCGAGCATCGGCGGCGGATCGAAGGAGGACAGCTCGCGGCGCGGGGCGGCGGCGGGCACATCGTCGGCGCGCCAGAGGGGCGCGCCCCAGTAGAGATGCTGCAGCTCGCCGTTGGGGTCGACGCCCATGGCGTAGGAGCTGTCGCGGGTGGTTAGGAGGAAGAGCTTGCGGCTTTCGACGTACTGGATGGGCTGGGCGGCGAGGGTGGTGGCCGCGAGTAAGAGTGAAGAAGCGACGTGACGCATAGGTTGGTCTCCAGTTTACACAGGACCGCTCCCTTACGGTCGCGGCTCGGTATGGGGTTTGGTTAGTAACTCAGGCCGTAGCCGTAGGGGAAGAGCGGATTAGTGTCCTTGGCGCGGGGATATTGATCCATGGACCGCGGCCAGGCGAACGACAACTTACCGGTGGGCTTATAGTCGCCGAACAGAACGTCGGCGATGCCGTCGCCTTCGGTGCCGGGCAGCCATGCGGCTATGAAAGCGCCGGCCTTGTCGAGAGAGTCGCCCAGAATCATGGGGCGGCCCGAGAAAAGAATCACCACCAACGGGATTCCGGCGGCCTTCATGTTGTCGATGGCGGCGGCGTCTTCCGGGGCGAGACTCAGGTCGGTCCGGTCGCCCGAGCCTTCGGCGTAGGGGCGCTCGCCGATCACCACCACACCCACGGTGGCGCCGGCGGCACCGGTTCCGTCGGCGGAATACGTCACCCGGGTGCGGGGCGCGGCCTTCTTGATTGCGGCCAGCACGGTGACGCCGCCGGGCGTGACGTTGCCGCTTTTGCCCTGCCAGTCGATGGTCCAGCCGCCGCACTGATTGCCGAGGTCGTCGGCGCTTTTGCCGGCGACGTGGATGCGCGCGGCGGTTTTCGCGAGGGGCAGCGCGCGATTGTCATTCTTCAGCAGCACCAGCGACTGGCGCACAGCCTCGCGGCCCACTTGCCGGTGTTCGGGCGAGCCGAATGTCCGGGCCAGGCTGCGGTCGGCCAGTTGCGAGCGGTTCGGATCCAGCAGCCCCATGGCGAACTTGACGCGTAGAATGCGCGTCACGGCATCGTCGATGCGCGCCATGGGGACGGCGCCCTCGTTTACGAGCTCCTTCAGGTCCTGAATGTAGAGCTTGTAGCGGCTCGGCACCATCACCATGTCCATGCCGGCGTTGATAGAGATTCCGATGGCCTTTTTGTAATCCTTGTCGACCTGGTCGACGGCATTGTAGTCGGAAATCAGGAAGCCCTCGAAGCCCAACTCGCCTTTGAGGATGCCGGTGAGCAGGTGCTTGTTGCCGGAGACCTTGACTCCGTTCCAACTGCTGTACGACGGCATGATGGTGCCGACGCCCGCGTTTATCGCCGAGATGTAACCCTGCAGATGGACGCGCCGCAGGGTTTCTTCGTCGACGCGGGTATCGCCCTGGTCGAGCCCCGGGCCGGTTTTCTGCTGCACCGAGCCGAATGCCGTGCCGCCATCGCCGATGAAATGCTTGGCGCAGGCCAGGACGGCGAGCGGGTTGCCGAGGTCGTTGCCTTGAAGTCCGCGAACGGCGGCTTCGCCCAACTGGCGGACCAATTGGGGGTCTTCGGAGAAGCCTTCGTAGGTGCGCCCCCACCGGGCATCCTGCGGCACGGTTACGCAGGGCGCGAAGGCCCATTGGATTCCGCTGGCGCGCACTTCTTCGGCGGTGACGCGCTCCACCTTCTCGACGAGCGCCGGATTGCGCGTGCAGCCGAGGCCGATATTATGCGGGAAGATCACGGCGCCTAGGAGATTGCTGTGACCGTGCACGGCGTCGACGCCGTAGAGCAGCGGAATTTTCAGGCGCGAATTCAGGGTGTGCTGCTGGAGGCGGTCGTAAAGATCGGTCCAGGCCTGGAGGCTGTTGCCGTCTTTGGGGTCGGAATTGCCGCCGCTGAGGATCGAGCCGAGGGACAGGTTCTCGATGTCGGACAGGTCTTTGATGAAGGTTTGATCGGGCTGGGTCATCTGCCCGATCTTTTCGTCGAGCGTCATGCGGGCCAGCAGGGGCTCGATCTGCGGGTCGAAGGAAGAAAGCTTGCGCGGGGGAGAATCCGCCGGCACGGATACGGCGGCAACTAGGCACAGGAGAATAACGGACCTGGTGTTCATAGTGAGCCTCTATTAAATCACGGTGACTGAGCGGTCGGGCTGGCGCCGGGCCGTGAGGGACCCCAATCGGTCCGAAGGGTGCGAACCAGTTGCCAGGGGTCCCCTCGGGGGTGCCCTGGGTCGCGCAGGGTGCCAACCGGCGGAATTCCTGCGAAAGCCTGCGAGGGACGCCCTCGTCCCGCTCCTGCTCTGGATTCAGGCGTGGGAAGAGCGGCCAAGGGCTCCGCCCTGCGGGCCCTGCTGAATGGCGGGCTGAAGCCGGCTGAAGCCCGCCCCACGTCTGGCCTGTTGGTGGGGCGGGTTTTAGCCAGTCTTTAGCCGTCTTTAGCCCGCCAATGAAAGCCCTGGCGGGCTGTCGGAAGTCACAATGTTGAAGCATTCTTGCTTACGATCTTCGACCTTACGGGCTTAAGTGCATTGGGATGCCATCCTGCCCCACTTTGCCCTTACCCAATCCCGAGATCGTCGACGCGCTCCAGCGGAGTTCCGCAGACGCGGCAGATCACCGCGCTGCAATCGCCGCACACCAGAGGGTCGGCCACCGGTTTTTCACAGGTGGGGCAATAAAATTCGGCTGTCGTTTCCGGCATAAGCTCGTCATTTCAGTGTAGCCTTAAAGAACATGCAGGCAACCGCCGAGGGCACGGAAAGGTACGTAGAAGGGTACCCTGAATTCCGCGACGCGGGCTTCTACCGCGCAGTTTTCGATCTCCACGTGTCCAGCCTGGGGATCGGCACTTACCTGGGTAACGCCGACGACAGCGCCGACCGCGCTTACACCGACGCCCTCATCTGCGCCGGCGAGAGCGGCATCAATTTCTTCGACACGGCCATTAATTACCGCCACCAGCGCTCCGAGCGCTCCATCGGCGCGGCGCTTCGCCAACTCCGGCGAGACGAAATCGTGGTCTGCACGAAGGCCGGGTACCTTACTCCCGGCGCCGTCCCGGCTGCGCTCCGCCCAGAGGAAATCGTCGCCGGCATACACTCCATGGCGCCCCATTTCCTGGAAGATCAGATCGAACGCAGCCGAGCCAACCTGGGCGTCGACACTATAGACGTCTTCTACCTCCACAATCCGGAGACCCAGCTCGGCGCGCGAACCCCGGCGGAGTTCGAATCCGCCATCCGCAGCGCATTTACGGAACTCGAACGCCTGGCCGACCGGGGCAAGATCCGCTGGTACGGCGCGGCCACCTGGGACGGCTTCCGCAGAAACGGCGCGCTCAGTCTGCCGCGCCTCGCCGCCATCGCGATTGAGGAATGCGGCCCGGAACACCACTTCCGCTTCATCCAGTTACCCTTCAATCTCGGGATGGTGGAAGCCTTCACCGCGCGTCCCGACAACGTTCTCACCGCAGCAGCGAGCCTAGGCATTGCCGTCGTCGCCAGCGCCACCCTATCGCAAACACGCGTGCTTCGGGAAATGCCCGCAGGCGTAGCGGAACAGATGCCGCGCCTGTCCACGAACGCGCAGCGCGCCATTCAGTTCACGCGCTCCACTCCGGGGATCTCAGTGGCGCTGGCCGGCATGAGCCAGCGCGCGCACGTGCTTGAAAATCTCGGCGTCGCCGCGGTCCGGCCCATGGGCCGGGAGGCGTACCAGCGGCTCTACCGGCAATGACCGCGATCGAAATCGGCGCCGACCTGGCGGAACTGGATGCGGCCATGGAAGCGCTGCCCAACAGCCCCGCAGTCTTCCTGCTCTGGCCCAAAGGCGCCGAAGCGGCGAGCGCCCGAGGCGAGACGGCGGGCGCCCGAGGCGAGACGGCGGGCGCCCGAGGCGAAGCGGCGAGCGCCCGAGGCGAAGCGGCGAGCGCCCGAGGCGAAGCGGCGAGCGCCCGAGGCGAAGCGGCGAGCGCCCGAGGCGAAGCGGCGAGCGCCCGAGGCGAAGCGGCAAGCGCCCGAGGCGAAGCGGCGAGCGCCCGAGCCGAAACGGCGAGCGCCCGAGGCGGAGCGGCGGAGGGCGGCCCGTATCTCTCCAAGACCAATCTGCTGCGCCGCCGCCTGCTGCGTCTGCTGAAAGAGCGCGAACGCCCGTCGCGCTTGCTCAATCTACGGCACACGGTCAGCCGCATCGAGTATTGCCTCACCGGTTCGGCCTTCGAATCGGCCCTGGTGCTCTACGAACAGGCCCGCCGTCATTTCCCCGGCACTTACCTCGAGCTGATCAAGCTGCGCATGCCGCCCTACGTCAAAATCGTGCTTGCCAACCAGTTCCCGCGCAGCCATATCACCACGCATCTGGCACGCTCCACGGCCCTTTATTTCGGGCCCTTCCGCTCGCGCGTATCGGCGGAGCGCTTCGAGAGCCAGTTCCTGGATCTTTTCCAACTGCGCCGCTGCCAGGAAGACCTGGCGCCTTCGCCCGAGCACCCTGGCTGCATCTACGGCGAGATGGCCATGTGCCTGCGCCCCTGCCAGGAGGTGGTGGGCCCCGCCGAATACGGCCACGAAGTGGCGCGCGTGGTGGATTTTCTGCGCACCGACGGCCAATCGCTGCTCGGCGCCATCGCGCACTCACGCGACCGTCTCAGCGAGGAGATGCTGTTCGAAGAGGCCGCGCGCCAACACAAGCGCTACGAAAGAGTGCAGGAAGTTTTAAAGATGGCCGACGAACTGGCGCGCGATATCGACCGTCTGAACGGCGTGGCCATCACGCGTTCGCTGGCCGCGGACGCGGTGGAAATGTGGTTCGTCCGCGAAGGCTGGTGGCAGGAGCCGCAGCGTTTCAGTTTCGAAGTGCGCGACGGCGCACCGGTCTCGCTCGACCGCAAATTGCGCGAGACGTTTGCCGCCGTGGCGCCGCGCAAGCTCACCCTCCGCGAGCGCCAGGAGTATCTCGCGCTGCTGGCCCGCTGGTATTACTCCAGTTGGCGCGATGGCGAATGGCTGGCGTTCGAAAGCTACGGCGACATTCCCTATCGCAAGCTGGTGAACGCGGTGGCGAGGGTGGCGGCGAGTAAGTAAGCTATCGGTGCGATCTCCGCGCGGGGGCGGACCAAGGCGACCGGGTGGGAGAATGATCTCACCACGGAGACACGGAGGCTTAGCCCGGCGAAGCCGCAACCAAAACAAGGTTCACCGCAGAGCCGCGGAGACGCTGAGAAAAACAAAAGCAAAGTCAAAACCTGAGAGCGCGGAGGTGGCGGAGGACGCGGAGGGGTATGGGCCCGGGGTATCGGCGTCTCAGTGGCCTCGGTTCGCGAGAATCGTCGCGGTGCAGAGGAAAACACAGGCAAGAAGGCCGCCAGGGTGGACACGGCAGTGTCTTCATCAGCTTTTGAGAACATGGAGGCGGCAGAACACACAGAGAACCAGACTCACGCTCCTGTGGCGTGATCGGTGGAGCCACTGACTGGCCCTAAAGCATGCCTTACCTATGCCGGCGATCGAGGTAGGGCGTGCTCTTAACCTGCCCAGTCGCATGCGGAGCATGCCGCAGAGATGCTGAGAGCCGATAGCCGCCAGCTTGTGTGGTAGATTGGCACGAGGAGATCGCATGAAAGATTGGGGCTTCGCGCAGACCCACGCATCGCAGCAGATGGCGCAATTGCACATGTTTTCCATTACCAAGGTGCAACCGGATGGTGAAGTGGAGTTCATTGTCACGGTGAAGGAATATGTCACGCCCAAGGAGCCGGCGATGCATTTTTTCGCGCAAACCGACAAGATGACCAACCAGAAAACCGCGCCCTACCGCCCCAGCGGTTGGGGCAGAACTCTGCTCGAAGCGCTCTCCGAATGCGTGAAAGCCATCAACCGCTTCCCCTACGAGGGCAACCACACCAAGGCCGCCGGCGCCTGACGCTTACACCGCGTCAAAACTCCGCAGCGCCGCAGCCTCATCGCCGTAGGCTACCAGCAGTGCGTACAGCTTCGTCACCTGCAGCATGTTATCGACGCGCGCCTGGCAGTGCAGCAGTTTCAACTGCCCGCCCAGCTTCGCCACCGTCACGTAGGATCCCGCCATCTCGCCCAGCCCCGCGCTATCGACATAGCTGACCCCTTGCAGATTGAGTAGAATGTTCCGGCTGCCGGCGTTGACCAGTTCGCGGATGGCCCTGCGCACCACGGCGCAACCCTCGCCCATGGTGATGCGCCCCTCGAGATCGACGATGGCAACGGTTCCCACGTGCCGTACCGCGGCTTGTGGAAGCATGGTTCCCCCTCGGAATATTATAGAGGGACGCCGTGAGATCGATCCTTCTTGCACTACTGCTTGCACTACTGGCGGTTGGGTTCGCGTTCGGGCAGGCGCCCGCAAGCGATGCCACCTCGAGTCCCATCGCCACCGATCGGCCGGCAGTCACGGATTCCAGCGTGGTGGTGCCCACCGGGACCATCCAGGTGGAGAACGGGTTTGCCGACACCGTGAGCCAGGGGCAGCGCACGCTCGACGGACCCGAGACGTGGGTGCGCATCGGAGTGGCAGCGAAGACTGAGTTGCGTTTGATCGCCCCGGACTACTTCGGCCCGCAAGGAATAGGGTCCGGTTTCGGCGACCTGGCTGTTGGGGTGAAGCAGCAATTGGGTCCGGTGTCCGGCTTCGATGTCTCGGTAGTTCTCACACTCAGCTTGCCGACGGGCGCGCGGGCCATTTCGAGCCACGGCTACGATCCGTCCGTGCAATTGCCCTGGTCGCGGTCGCTGTCGGCGAACTGGACGATTGCGGGGATGTTGTCGGTGTATGCGCCGACTTCGGACGGCCGCCGCAAGGTCACGGGCGAGACGACGTTCCTGGTGGACCGCCAGTTGACTAAAGCGTGGGATGCGTTCGTCGAATACGCGGGCGATTTTCCGGAGTACAGCGGACCCCGGCATCTGCTGCACTTCGGCAGCGCTTTGAAGCTGACACCGAACCAGCAGATCGATATGCACGCCGGGGTGGGCCTGTCCTCGGCGGCGGTGGATCATCTGATCGGGATCGGCTACTCTTTCCGCTTTGCGGCCTTCCGGCACTGACAGGCACTAACCACGACCGCCGGCGGTGCGGCTCCCGGCGTGACAAGGTTGCCGGCTGTACCACTATCGCCGACATCAGCTACGAGTGGCTCCGCGAGATCATTCATGAATCCCAATTGTGACCAAGGGCCGCGGTCTACTGACGAACGCACAGGACGCGCTGAAGGACGCCAGCCAGCGCGCCCAAAAGGATCCAGCTTCTTTCTGGGGTGTCGCCGCCACGCTCTGGAAAAACTCGACCTGGTGATGGGCGCCGGCGAGGAGCTTGAGAAAGTCAAGGGCACGCTGCAGAAGGCCGGCGCGGGAATCCAGTCTGTCATTCAGAGCCCGGGGCAAAAGTGGGCCGACGCGAAAGTCGAGGAAGAGCTGACGGTCCAGGCCGCCATTCGCGCGCCCTCAATTATTTTGGCGGTAGGCCGAAACGAAATCGCCCAGCTCCGTTTCGTTGAGATCGGAGACTGCCCAGAAGGTCATCCCATTGGCAGACCAGCTTCGCATGTGGTAGCCGTTGCGGGTTTGCGAGGTTTCGGGCGCGGGCGTGGCTGAGGGCCAGACGAAGAGATTGACGATGTGGTTGCGGCGTCCGTAGACCAGGGCTGCGGCGGCGTGGCCATCGAAGTACTCCAATCGCCCTCCGAGCAGCGGGAAGCCCGGCACGTCTTTCACCGGCGGAGAAAAGTCGAGTTTGCCGCCGAACCAGGGCTTCACGGTGTGCTGATCGGAGGAAGGCACGTCGAGCAGGTGAGTGCCGGCGAGCGAGCGGAGGTGGGCAGAAAGCACATCAGACGCCACGAGTTGTTGGGGATCCACGCGGGACCGGAGCAGCACCAGATTCCATGCTGCGGACGCGACCAGCAGGAGCGACGCGGCCATGGCCAACCATCGCCACGGCACGGGTGCGGCATCGTCCCGGCGCAGGCTCTCGCGAATCTTCTGTTCGAGCGCGGGCGGGGCTTGGTAGTAACGGGCTTGTGTTCGCACGGCGCAGGATGGGCACGAGAGCAGGTGCTGAGCCAGTGCCGGATCGTTGGTCTCCATCAGACGGCGGGCGGTTTCGCAGTTCATCGGAGGGCTGCCTCCAGACATTGTTGGAGACGCTTGCGGGCGCGGGCGAGCCGCGACATCACGGTGCCAACCGGCACGCGGGCGATGTCGGAGATTTCTTTGTAGGACAATCCCTCGAGCTCGCGCAGGACGATAGCTTCGCGGAATTCGAGCGGCAAGGCTTCGAGGCAGCCGTTGAGCGACCCGAGCGCGGCCTGATTGAGGAGGATGGATTCGGCGCTGGGAGATTCATCGGCGACGCCGTGCATCCGCTCATCGAATTCGATGGTGGGCTGGTCGCCTTTCTTCCTCAGCCAGGTGAAACACGTGTTGCGCACTACGGCCAGCAGCCAGGCGCGGGCGTCCTGGCCTTGGAAGGTTTCAAAGGAGCGGAACGCGCGCAGATAGGCCTCTTGCACGAGGTCCTCGGCATCCGGGCCGGTGCGTGTAAGCCAGCGCGCCAGATTGTAAGCCGCGTTGAGATGCGGCATGACGGATTGCTCAAAGAGAGCCAGTTTCCTGGCTGAATCCATGGCGATATTTCCAACTAAGAGTGAGATCGCAGCCATTGTGACACATTGCGGCTCTGTTACAGAAGACCTGCACGCGGCCGAATTTATTCCCGGGAATAAACCCGCCGTTGCGGAAGTCATGGCAGGTGGAGGCTTCATGAGCGACTTACTGAAGGGCGACGGCATCGACCGTCGCGGATTTCTGCGCTGTATGGCGTGGGCGGGCACCGGTGTAGTGTGGACCATAGCGGGAGGCGTGCCGACTTCGAAACTGCTCGGCCAGACGAGCGAGCGTGAGGGATTTCAATTCGTACAGATCAGCGACAGCCACATTGGGTTTAACAAACCGGCCAATACCGATGTGAACGGCACACTGCAGGCCGCCATCGACCGGATCAACGCGCTGCCGCAGGCGCCCGATTTCCTGATTCATACCGGAGACCTGACGCATAGCGCCAAGCCGGCGGAATTCGACACCCTGGGTCAGCTATTGCAAGGTGCTCACACAAAGCAGGTATATTACGTTCCCGGAGAGCACGACAATGCGGGTGACGACGGCAAAGAATACCTGGCGCGCTTCGGTAAAGGGACCAAGGGAACGGGCTGGTACAGCTTCGAGCACAAGGGCGTGCACTTCGTCGGGCTGGTGAATTCCGCGGCGCTGGAGGGTTTGGGGAAACTGGGAGCGGAACAACTGGCCTGGCTGAAGGACGACTTGAGCGGCTGCCCGGCCAGTACGCCGCTGGTTTTGTTGGCGCACATTCCGCTGTGGACCGTTTATAAGGACTGGGGTTGGGGCACCGCCGACAGCGAAGAGGCACTGAGCTATGTGAAGCGGTTCGGATCGGTAACGGTACTGAACGGGCATATTCACCAGACGATGCAAAAGGTGGAGGGCAGCGTGAAGTTCCACACAGCGATGTCGACGGCGTTTCCGCAACCGGCGCCCGGGAGCGCGCCGTCCGCGGGTCCCATGAAGGTGCCGGCGGAGAAGCTTCGTACAGTGCTCGGCATCAGCGAGGTGGAGTATGTTGGGCATGCGGGGCAACTGGCGGTTGTGGATGCGACGCTGGAGTAGCGCGGTGTGGGGGTGCTGGTCGGCGCTGCGACCCTGTTGGCGTTGAGCACTCCGGCAGAGCGTGGCAAGGATCTGTTCGAGCGGCGCTGCAGCGGATGCCACGGTTTGGACACGAATAAGGAAGCGCCGCGGTTGCGCGGTGTGTACGGCCGCAAGGCTGCCAGTGTGCCGGGCTTCGAGTATTCGGAGGCGTTGAAGAAGGCGGCCATCCGCTGGGATGACGCGAGCCTGGAGCGCTGGTTGCGCGACCCCGACGCCATGGTGCCCGACACGGACATGGCGTTCCGATTGGCGGATGAGGAAGAGCGAAAAGCTGTGATTGCGTATTTGAAGAGTTTGCCGGATAAGTGAAAGCGGCGTGCTCCGCCTGCCACCGGGCAAGCTAAAGAGGGGCCTGAAAAATCCCGCCTGGCGGCCCGGCTGTCGCCAGGTTGGCGGGCTGAAGCCCGCCCCACCAAGGGAGCGCAGCGCTGTCAGAGAGTGGGGCGGGCTTTAACCTTTAAGACCCTTCGGTATCCATGAAGTAATAGCAGATCATGTGGCAGGCCACCATGTGCGCGTCTTCGATGCGGCCCATGTGCGGCACGTCGACCTGAATGTTGAGTTGGGCCAGGGGTCCGAGTTTGCCGCCGTCGCGGCCGGTGAGCGCGATGGTGCGGCATCCCGCGGCATTGGCGTATTCCATGGCGCGCAACACATTGGGCGAGTTGCCGGAGCCGCTGATGGCCATGAACAGGTCGCCGGACTCGGCGAAGTTGCGCAGTTGTTCGACGAACACCGCGTCGTAGCCTACGTCGTTGGAGTAGGCGGAGAGCGTGGGCAGGGAATCGGTGAGGGCCAGGATGCGAAAGCGCGCGGGGCGATTGAAGCTCGCGCCCTTGACCATATCGCAGGCAAAATGGGACGCCGTGGAGGCGCTGCCGCCGTTGCCGCAAACGAAGATGTGGCGACCGCCGTCGCGCGCCTCGCGGAACCACTCAATCGCCTGGCTGACCTTCTCCAGATCGATGCGCTCGATTGCCTCCAGTGCGCTTCTTTTGTACTCGGCCGGAAAACTCACAGGACCCTCATTCACAAATCTTGCACCAGTGCCAGCGCGCCGTAAAGCACGCTCGCATCCCCCAAAGCCGCCGGCACCACGTCGATGCGTGCCGCCGACCAGCTTGTGATTACCCTTCGGAGCTCGGCGCGCAAAGGACCGAACAGCGCCTCGCCCGCCTTGCTGATCCCGCCGCCGATGACGATGCGCGCAGGATTCAATAACATGATACAAGCCTTCAGCCCCAGGGCGAGGTCCACCACGTAGCGGCGCACGAAATCCGGGTCCCGCATCAATTCCTTGGCGGGCTTGCCGTGATCGCGTTCCAGCCACAGTCCGCAGCACATGCGCTCGTAACAGCCGAAAGCGCCGCACAGGCATTCGGGACCATCGGGGCGGATGGTCAAATGTCCGATCTCGCCGCCATACGAATCGGCGCCGCGCCAGATTTTGCCATCGCCCCCGATCTTGCCATCGCAAAAGATGCCGCTTCCAATACCCGTGGAGAGGGTCATGTAAAAGAGCGGCGAATAGCCGCGGCCCGCGCCGTAAAGGGCCTCGCCGAGCGCGCCCACATTGGCGTCGTTGTCCATGACGACGGGTACGCCGAGCAGGTCGGCGAGGTGCGCGGACAGGTGAAAATCGCGCCAGCCGCCTACGTGCGTGGAAAGCGCTACGCGCTGCTCGGCGAAGTTCACCGGCCCGCCGAAACCGACGCCGCAGCGTTCGAATTGGAATTCGTGACGCCACTCCGCGACGATTCCGGCAATCTGCGCCAGCATCCAGTCGCGGCCGCCATCTTTATCGGTGGGCCGCGACTCCGACCGCACCATGCGGTCGCCGTCGAAGGCCGCGAGTGTGAACTTGGTGCCGCCAATATCTATGGCCAGGACTTGCATGCGGTGTCAACCTCCCCGGGGGAAGCGGTGCCGGTTCCTTTTTTCATGATTGTGATGGAAGCGACCAGGTTTCCGAATTGCGCGGCTTCCGCGGGCGTGGCCCCGGCTGCCAAGGCCAGCGCCGCGCCGGCGGAGAAACTGTCGCCGGCGCCGCAAATATCCACGGGGTGAGCCACGGGCTGCGTGCGCACCCAGTTTTCGCCGCTGTCGTCCACCAGCAGCACGCCCTCGCCGGAATGCGTCACCATCAGCAGACGGGCCTCCATATGGCGGCGCAGCGCCGGATAATCGATGCGCCCGAACAGCGAAAGGCAGGCAGCTTCGCCTTCCTGCTGGTTGGGCTTTACAATCACATTGCGGAAATGGTGCACGCGCGCGCGGGAATCGGCGAAGAAGATTTTATCGGTGTAAGCGAGCGCAAACTCGCGCAGCAAATCGCGTACGGCTGGCGTCACTACGCCGCCGCGGCTGGTTTCGGCTTGGTCCGAGACCAGGATGGCATCGAAGGAGCCGGCCGCATTTCGCAAACGATCTAAGATCTGGCGTTCGACCGCGCCTTCGAGCGGCATGGTGTTGATGAAATCCAGGCGCGGTTGGTCCTCGATGCCCGTGTCGCGGTTGATGACCTTGGTGTAGGTGAACGTCTGAATGGAATCCGCGCGGATACATAAGTCGGAAATGCCGCGCGCGGCGAGGGCGCGGGAAAGCTCGATGCCGAAGCCGTCATTGCCGATCGCTCCGAGCACGGCCACGCGGCCGCAGCCCAGAGCGGCCAGGTTGTTGGCCACGGTGCCTCCGGCTCCGGCGGTCACTTCGGTCCGGACCACGCCGAGGCGCGGGATGCCGGTTTCGCGGGAAGGTTCGCTGGTCGAAGGGTCGTAGGCGCACCAGCGGTCCACGCAGATGTCCCCCACCACCAGTGCCGAGAGCTTCGGGATCGCCGCCAAGATTTCTGTCTCAGTCATGCCTGTTTCAAGATCGCGCGGCGAAGGGCCGGAAACGTGGCGCGATGATCGCCGCAAAAATAGAAACTTTCTCCGCCATCGGCCACCGTGCGCACGAGGATGGTTTTGTAGGGCCGGAAGTAGTAAGCCGGGTCGGTTTTCGGCCGCACCTGGTGAATGTCGCCCTCGATAGGCACCACGTCAAACACCGCGGTGGCGAAATGGCGGATCTCGCGGCCCTCCTGATGGGCCACATTGCGGGCCATCGCCAGCGCCTTCAGATAAACTTCCGGCGCCATCACCGCCGAGCCGAAAGAAAGCAGGACGCCGCCCTCCAACCGCTCCACGGTGCGGGCGAAGATCAGGAAATCGCGAAGGGCGGTCTCGCCCAGCGATGCGCCGTCGCAGTTGGGATGCTCGTGGATGATGTCGTAGCCGATGCCGGGGTGCACGGTAACCGGCACCGAAAGCCGCCACGCGGCCGCCAGCACGCTCAAGTCGCGATGTGGAAAGCCGCTCGTCGCGATTCGGCGGCCGACGTTCTCGCCCAGTCCCAATTGTTCGGCCGCGGCCTCGCGGATCCAGTCGTTGAGCTCGCCCGTCTCGCGCCACAAGCCGAATTCGCCGCTGCGGATGTAGCGCGCCACGCTTTCGGTGGTGGCGCCGATGCGCGCCAGCTCGTAATCGTGAATGGCGCCCGCGCCGTTGATGGCGATGTGATCCAGCAGGCCGCGCTCCAAGAGGTCGACGATCTGGCGGTTGACGCCTGCGCGGAGCACGTGGGCGCCCATCATGAGGATGCGCGCGGCGCCTGCCCGCTGGGCCGCGACAATGCGCGCGGCAACGTCCTCCAATTGCGGATGGGCGAAGTCGACCGGCGCATCGTGGAGCGACAACCAGTGGTCCAGGTGAAGATCGTGCACGCGTTCAGCGAGTGGGCGCAGGCGCAGCCGGGAGCGGTCGAAGAGTGGATACTTACTGGCCATTGTCGAACAGCTTTTTTAAGAGTTCCTCGCGGCAAAGAAAATTGGGGACGATGAAGTCCGCGCCCACGCTGGCCAGGCGGTCCCGCTTCCACCGGTCCACCACTCGGCACTCGGGCTCGGCGGTGGCGACGCCGACGGCCACACCGCCCACCTCCTTGATGTTTTCGATTTCCACGTAGCCGTCGCCGAAGCCCAGAAATTCGTCGCCGCGCACGCCGGGGGTAGCGAGGATCCGCTGAATGAGGGCCTTTTTGGAGAAACTCCGGTAATCGTCGAGCGCGCCGAAGACGCCGCCATCGAAATAGGGCGCGATGTCGAGCAGGCGGGCCTCTTCGCGCATGTATTCCTGATCGGTCCCGCTCGCGAGATACAACGACAGTCCGCGTTCCCGCAGGGCTAGTACGAACTCCCGCGCGCCGGGCACCAGATATTTCTCGGGCGGGACGTTTTTCCGGCGAAGCTCCTCGAGGCGGTAGCGGATGCGATGGTGAAGGCGATCGAGGTACATCCTCTTGTAGACCAGAGGCTCCAGCGGCTGACCCCCTCGCTTGGCGATCTGGCTCGCGAGCTCGATCATCTGGTATATAGTCTGCTTACCAGTCAGACGCCAGACAAAATCCTCCACCACGCCGAGCAATTCGTCTTGGGATTCCCCGGTTTTGAGGTCCGCCAGGATCTCCACCATCATGGGCACCATCACATCCATCCATCCGGAGCGGATGAGGGAAATGGTGCCGTCGAAATCGAAGATGCAGATGCGGGCCTTTTTCGCGGAGACGTCTGGGCGAAGCTGTTCGACCATCGGCTGCTATTGTCCCATATGGCGCGGTCCCGATTGGATTACAGGTTTGAGCATTCCCTTTTCGGGGTTGAGCCGACCAGGCAAGCAGCGGAGGCCTTTGGCGATCGCGGCAATCCGTTGCGGGAGGAAGATCGGGCGGTTCCGCGGCCTAAGGGACTCCGCCACGCCGGACAATCAAGCCGCTTCGTGGAGTGGTTCGTGATGTAATCGCAAAAGGTGATGCGCCTCGAGAGCCAGCGATGCATAGGTCCGGCCACTGTCATCACTGAATTCCACTTCGAAAATATCGGGACCGAGCACCTCCACAACTGTGCCCACTTGTCCGCGCACCAAACCGGCGCCGGCCATGTCGCGCATCAAAGCGACAACGGAAAGGATTTCGAGATCAGCCACATGCCCTCTTTTCTATCGTACATCACAGCTCGTCAATCTTGGACGGTTGTCATCCGTCCGTACGATCCAAGCCCCGCGCACCCGTGCCCGTTTGGTGGAGCGGACCATTTCGAAATCTACAGTGTAACGGGCGCCAAGTTCATCCGACGTACCGGGGACAGCGTCGCCTGTCCTCGCAGATTCCAGCAAGACTGTCCGAAGTTCCTCAGCGTCCCCAGCGGTGAGGCCCCACGCCGCAAGAAAAACGCGCGCTTTGTGCCGCCCCCGCGGATGGCTTGTGCTCAGCGCGTAATCCCGAAGCTTGACGATCACCATCGCATGCTCGGCATTTGGCAGTTTCACGCCGAGATGATGGTAGCACCTTGGGGCGAAGCTGTTCGACCATCGGCAGCTATTGTCGCAGCGCCTGTACCAAAATCCTCCACCAACCGGCTCATCGCCGCCCGATCTTCCGCCCGCGCCAGATTGCCGGCTTCGTCGAAGGCGTCCACTGCTTGCGCCACGTTCATCTGCGCCGCCACTACCTTCATGCCGATCAGCTCCAGCCGATGGTGTTTTTCACCAGTGCGGGCAATGAGCCGTTATACTCCGGTGAGGCCAGGACCGGCGCGTCGTGCCCGTGCACCGATGCTTTTGAACCGCCCGCCGCGGCGGCCCCAGTTTCCCCTGAACGACCCGATCCGCGTGTTCCCTGCGAGTACCAGAATCCGATTCACAAACGGCCCCGAGTCTTGAGATGATTGTGTATTGAACCTTCGAACCCTCTCTCTCTTCCTGGCTCTGGTACTGGCACTGGCGCGGCCGCTCGGTGCGCAAGACGCGTCTGCGAACCAGCCCGCCACACAAGACGCGCCCGCCGACACGCCCGCCACGGAGCGCTGGAACCTCTATTACCAAGCCACCTCCATCGGGCAATATCACGGCCGCTTTCCGTCTCCCTACTCCAGCCCGTTCAGCCTGCTGGGCCACCCCGAAGCCGAGGCGTCCCTCACCACCACGATATTCTTCGGCTTCCTCATTGCGCCCAACACGCAGTTTTACTTCGACCCCGAAATAGCCGGCGGGCGCGGCTTCAGCGCCACCAACGGCCTGGCCAACTTTCCCAACGGAGAAATGCCACGCGTCGAGACCGCCACGCCCAAACCCTACCTCGCCCGCCTTTACATCACCCAGGATTTCGCCATCGGCGATGAGCGCGAGGCCGTGGAGAGCGACGAAAATCAGCTCTCCGGCAGCCGCCCCGCCAAACGCTACTCCATCACCCTCGGACGATTCACGGTCACCGATTTCTTCGACACCAACAAATACAGCAACGACCCACGTACCCAGTTCATGGGCTGGGCCACCATGTACAACGGCGCGTGGGATTACCCGGCCGATACCCGCGGCTACACCTGGGGCTGGATGCACGAATTGCATTTTCCCCGCTGGGCGCTACGCTACGCCAGCGCCGCCATGCCGCGCGTCGCCAATGGCGAGCAGTTCGACCGCCGCTTGTTCCGCGACCGCTCCGACATGTTCGAGGGCGAACTGGACGGCCACTTCCACGATCGCCCGGGCACGATTCGCCTGATGAGCTATTTCAACCATGCCGACATGGGAACTTATGCCACGGCAATCCGCTTGGCCGAGCAGACCGGTACCCAAGCCGACATCACTGCCACGCGCCGCATCGGCACCCTGAAATACGGCTTCGGCATCAGCGCCGACCAGGAGGTGACCAAAGACATCGGCGTCTTCGGCCGCCTGGGATGGAACGACGGCAGGACCGAGAGCTTCGCCTTCACCGCGATGGATCGTCTGGCTACCACCGGCGTCTCCGTGAAGGCCACGCGTTGGAAGCGGCCCGACGACGTGGTGGCGACCGCACTCACCTTCGGCGGGCTTTCCGCCGTCCACTCGCAGTATCTGGCGCTCGGCGGCTACGATTTCCTGATCGGCGATGGCGCGCTGCGCTACGGCCCGGAGACCGCTTGGGAAAGCTATTACTCCGCGCACCTCTTCAAGGGCTTCTTCGCCACAGCCGGCGCCACCCATTACGATAACCCCGCCTACAATCGCGATCGTGGTCCGCTTTGGGCGGGTACGTTAAGATTGCATTTAGAGCTGTCGAAAAAATGAAAACCTTGACGGCGATCCCCGGGTTTGTGGTGATTGGGCTGGCACTGGTTGGCCCCGCGGCTGCCGCCCCACTTAGTCGCCCCTACGTGGTGGAACACTACGACGTCCACCTCACACCCGACCTGGTCGCCAAACGCATGGCCGGCGAAGTGACCATCAAGCTGACCAGCCGCATCGAACGCCTGGACGTGGTCGAATTGGATGTCGGCGACATGGAGATCGCTTCCGTCAAAGAAGGGCAGGTTGCGCGTTACTTTGAGCGCAAGGAGAAGACGCTCATCGTGGTGCTGCCTTCTCCGGTCTTCAAGAATGACCATCGCACCATCACCATTCGCTATACTGCCGTCCCCGCCAAGGGCCTGGTCTTCTTTCCCGACCAGGTCTACACCTCGTTTTTCACCAGCGACTGGATGCCCTGCGACGAACACCCGGAGGATCGCGCCACTCTCACCCTCACGCTCGACGTGCCGCCGCAATTCAAGGTCGCCGCCAGTGGACACTCCGATGGCGCCACGTGGACGCTCGACACGCCTTATCCCGCATTCCTGTTCGCATTCGCCGCGGGCGACTTTGCCGAGACCACCAGGAAGGTGGACGGCGTGACGCTGCGGGTACTGGGCAAAGCCGAAGTCTTCGACGACACTGCCTCCGCGATGAAATTCCTCACGGAGCGTTCCGGCAAGCCTTACCCCCTCGACACTTACACCCAAGTCTTCACGCATGGCACAGTGGAGCAGGAAGCCGTGGGCATGACGCTGCTGCCGGAAAAATATTCCGCCGGCCTGGTGAAGGATCCCCAGGACCTCAACCTTTTGGCGCACGAATTGGCGCACCAATGGTACGGCGTCAAGATACTCGCTAAAGACTGGTCGGACTTCTGGCTGAGCGAGGGCATGGCCACGTTTCTGGCGGATGCCTTCCTCGAGCGCCGCTTCGGCAAGGCCCGCTACGATCGTGAAATTGCCGATTCCAAGCAGATTTACGACAACCTGCGCGCGCAGGGGCGGGACCGGCCGCTTTTCTTCACCGATTGGCAAACCGCGCAGCAGGCCGGTGGTCCGCTGCCTTATCACAAAGGCGCCTATGTATTGTCCGAGTTACGCCGCATACTTACTGACGAGGTCTTCTGGCGCGGCCTGCGCGCCTATACCAACGGGCACTGGGGTGGCACCGCAACCAGCGACGACTTGGAGGCCGCCATGGCAAGCGTCGGCGGCACGGAACTTAGTAAGCAACTTACTAAGATGTTCCAGCAGTGGATATATTAGCTGTTGACTTACAGGGCGGGTTGCCAACCTGCCCCACGGGCGGCGTAGGCGAAACCGAAACAAGGTTCACCGCAGAGGCGCAGAGACGCGGAGAAAAACAAAAAGCAAAGTCAAAACCAGAGAGCACAGCGCGGCATAGCCGCAACCAAACGAACGCAGCTTTCGCACGTTAGCGGGCTTGTTTTCGCGTTTCCGATTAACGTCGTTGCCCAATTGCGACAGCCGCGAGGATCAAAAATGATCGGC
>Ga0326728_10000586_pt1 | contig 140810 bp, 118 predicted proteins | sample MB3enrmetagenome_FD_207602 | JGI IMG/M metagenome (GOLD analysis project Ga0326728, IMG submission 207602) | Lab enriched peat soil microbial communities from McLean, Ithaca, NY, United States - MB31MN | ecosystem: Environmental > Terrestrial > Soil > Wetlands > Peat | place: USA: New York... | reverse complement strand
TGAATGGCGGCTACACGCAGGCCGACGTGACCCAGGTGGCGCGCGTGCTCACCGGCTGGACGGTCAATCGGCCGCAGTTCGGCGGAGACTTCATGTTTGCGCCGCAGCGCCACGAGCCGGGCACGAAAAAGGTGCTGGGCGCCAAGATCAAGGAGAACGGCGAGATGGAGGGCCGCGAGCTGCTGCACATGCTGGCCATGCGGCCGGCGACGGCGCAATTCCTCTCGCGTAAGCTGGCCATTCGGTTCGTGAGCGACGATCCGCCGCAGGCGCTGGTGGACCGCATGGCGAAGACCTATCTGTCGACCGGCGGCGACATTCCCAGTGTGCTGAAGACCCTCTTCCGTTCGCCCGAGTTCTGGGCCGCGAGCGACTACCGCGCCAAGGTGAAGACGCCTCTGGAATTTGTGGTGAGCGCGGTGCGCGCCAGCAACGCCAACATCCAGAACTTTCAACCGCTGATGAATGCGCTGCGGCAGATGGGCATGCCGCTCTACGGATGCATGCCGCCGACGGGATACAAGTGGGATGCCAGCGACTGGGTGAGCACGGGCGCGCTGGTGGACCGCATGAACTTCGCGCTGTCGCTCGCCGGCAACCGGCTGCCGGGCATCACTGTGGAGTGGGCGCCGGAGCTGGATATGAACACGCTGGACAGCGATGCGCCGTCGCAACAAGTGATTCCGACGCCGGAGTCGGAGGAGGCGCGGCTGGAGCCGATGCTGGTGGCGGGCGGCGTGAGCGACGCGACACGGACGGCGGCTCTCGAGCAGTTCAAGGCACAGAGTGCGCAGAATGCCACAGCGGCCACGCCCGTTGCGGCACGAAGACCGAACCGCGCGCCCGCGGCGGACCAGTATGAGCGCGAGGATCAATTGCTGGCCGGATTGCTGTTGGGTTCGCCGGAGTTCCAGAGAAGATAGCGGAGTTAGCGGAGCTGGCGGGGTTAGCGGAGTTAGAACCCACCCGACAAGGGGCGGGACTTAAAGCTGACGGCTGATAGCTGAGAACTGAAAGCTAAGGAGATGCAGATGAACCGGCGATTCTTTCTCCACAAAGGTGCGCTGGCCGTGGCAGGCACGGCGGCCATGCCGAATTTTCTGGTGCGCAGCGTGCTGGCACAGACGAATGGCGCGCCGGGACAGCGGCTGGTGGTGATCTTCCAGCGTGGCGCGGCCGACGGGTTGAACGTGGTGGTTCCCTACCAGGAGAAGAACTACTACAAGATGCGGCCGAGCATTGCGATTCCGCAGAACCAAGTCCTCGATCTCGATGGATTCTTCGGGCTGCATCCCTCGCTCGCCAGCTTCAAGCCGCTCTACGACCAGAGACAACTGGCGATTGTGCACGCGTGTGGATCGCCGGACATGAGCCGGTCGCACTTTGACGCGCAGGACTACATGGAATCGGGCACGCCGGGCGTAAAGAGCACCGACGATGGCTGGCTAAACCGCGCGCTACAGGCCGAGGATTTGAGGCATCGCTGCGCCGGAACCTGCGAGGCGCACACCGCGTTTCGCGCCCTGGCCATGGGCGCCGACGTGCCGCGCACGCTTGCCGGCAAGATTCCCGCGATCGCCATCAGCAACGTGAACAGCTTTACCGTGGCGGGGCGCGGGCCGAATCCTTCGCCGGCGGCGAACGCGTTCGAGGCGATGTACGCAGGCTCCGGCGACCGCATTTTTCATGCCGCAGGCGATGAGACTTTTGAAGCGGTAAAAATGCTGCGCGCCGCCAATCCCGCGCAGTATCAGCCGGCACCGGGCGCCAACTATCCCAACACCGAGTTCGGCAACAACATGCGGCAGATTGCGCAACTACTGAAAGCGAACCTGGGCGTCGAGGCTGCGTTCACCGATGTGAGCGGATGGGACACGCATCAAAACCAGGGCAGCGTGAACGGCCAACTGGCCAACCGGCTGAGCGATTTCTCGGCGAGCATTGCGGCCTTCTGGCGCGACATGGGCGACGACGCGGGCAACATCACGCTGGTGACGATGTCGGAGTTCGGGCGCACCGCGCGCGAAAACGGCACCGGCGGCACCGATCACGGCCATGCCAACGCAATGTTTGTGCTGGGCGGGCAGGTGAAGGGCGGCAAGGTGTACGGGCGCTGGCCGGGCCTTGAGAACGAGCAACTGAATGAGGGCCGCGACCTGGCGCTGACCACAGACTTCCGCCAGGTGCTGGGAGAAATCGTGACACAAACGCTGGGCGCGGAGAATCTTGAGATGGTGTTTCCGGGCGCTCGGCTCAATCGCGGAAGCTTCCTGCGGATCGTTTAGCCAAGATTCCCTTACCGGATGCCGAGAGCGCCCGCTGGCATGCGGCACGGCGCATGATTTACCCTCGAATTCGGCATGAAAATTCAGCGCACGCTTCTCTTCTCTGCCCTAGCCGCATGTGCGGCCCTGGTTGTCCTTGCGCAACAGTCAACGCCGGCGAGCCAGGAGATTCCCGATGCTCCGCAGGCCACTCCCGAGGCCTTGACCGTCCCCAATGGGCCGCACGTCGTGATGGACACATCGATGGGCCGCATCACCTGCCAGTTCTACCAGAAGCAGGCGCCGAATGCCGTGGCCAACTTCATCGGGCTGGCGGAGGGCACCAAGGACTGGACCGATCCCACGACCAACAAGGTGCAGCATCACAAACGGTATTACGACGGCACCACCTTTCATCGCGTGATCCCGGAGTTCATGATCCAGGGCGGCGATCCCACGGGCACGGGGATGGGCGGGCCGGGGTACGCGTTTGATGACGAGTTCGATCCCAACCTCAATTTTGACCGGCCGGGACGGCTGGCGATGGCCAACAGCGGAGCGAACACCAACGGTAGCCAGTTTTTCATCACCGAACAGGGTTACGACTCGCTCAACCAACACTACACGCTCTTTGGGCAGTGCGACGACGCCAGCGTGGCCGTGGTGAAGGCGATTGCGCGCGTGCAGCGCGACGCAAACGACAAGCCGCTGACGCCGGTGGTGCTGGAGAAGGTGACGATTGTGCGCGAAGGTGCGCCGATGCCGCCGGCGCCGGGCCAGGCGCAAACACAGAAAGCATCTTTTGGCGTGGTCGCCGTACCCAATGGTGAATCTCTGCTACCCGAGCGCGCTCCAGGCACATTGCCCAAGAGGGTGGATATTTCTGCCGGCATAGCGCAGGGAATGCTCGTCTCCAAAATGCCGCCGGTCTACCCGATTGATGCCAAGAAAGCCGGCGTCTCCGGCACTGTCGTTCTGACCGCCGTTATCGGCACTGACGGCCTTATCAAGGATCTCCAAATTGTCAGTGGGCCGGAATTGCTGCAACAAGCTGCACTCGATGCTGTCAAAATGTGGCGCTACCGGCCCTATTTGTTAAACGGCCAACCAGTCGAAGTTCACACGACCGTCAACGTCATCTTTACCCTGGCCCGTTAGCGGGCTTTGCCAACCGATTTCAAGCGAGGAAAAAACATGGCACTTGCAGCAGGAACTTACGCTGTCTTTACCACCACGGAAGGCAAGATTACCGTGCGTCTTTTTGAGGCCGATGCGCCCATCACCGTGAAAAACTTTATCGAGCTCGCCGAGGGCGCCAAAGAGTGGACGCACCCGGTGACGCGCGCCACGTCGAAGAACAAGCTATACGACGGCACCATCTTCCATCGTGTGATTCCGGATTTCATGATCCAGGGCGGCGACCCGGCCGGCAGCGGCATGGGTGGTCCGGGCTACCGTTTTCAGGATGAGACCAAGGGCTCGCGGCACAGTTTTGACAAGCCGGGCAAGCTGGCGATGGCCAATGCCGGACCGAATACCAACGGCAGCCAGTTCTTCATCACCGTGGCGGCGACGCCGTGGCTCACGGGCAATCACACCATCTTCGGCGAAGTGGTGGAGGGCCAGAACGTGGTGGTCGGCATCTCAAAAGTTGCGCGCAACGCGCAGGACAAGCCGCATAAGTCCGTGGTGCTGGAGTCCGTGACGATCGAACGCGTGGCGTAGATTCGCGCAGGAAACGGGACTGCCCGTCATGGAAAAGCCCGCGCCATCGCCGCAGAAAGCTGGGCTCAGCGACTATCTGGCCGCTGAGCGCACCTTTCTTGCGTGGATCCGCACCGGGCTGGCCTTGATGGGTTTTGGTTTTGTTGTGGCGCGTTTCGGGCTGTTTTTGCAGCAGGTGCAGGCGCTTCACGTGGTGGCCCCGCAAAAGGGCTATGGTCTGTCACTGTGGTTTGGCACGGCGCTGATTGCGGCGGGCGTCATCCTGAACGTCTTTGCCGGCTTTCATCACTTCGCCCTGGTGCGCAAGCTGGACAGCGGCGAGATTCCGCGCAGTCATCCCACGGCGCAAGCCCTGGCGCTGGCTATTTTTCTGGCTGTGGTGGGGCTGGCGATGGCGGTGTATCTGGTGTCGATCCGAACCTAGAATCCCTGGCTGAAACGGAGAGATTGGAGGCAGGCATGACGGCGAGTGCGAAAGGTATCATCGATGTGGAGAGCCGCCATTCCGTGGATGAGACGGTCGAGCGGTTGCGCGGAATTCTGGAAGCGAAGGGCGTAACGCTGTTTGCGCTGGTGGATCACAGTGGCGAGGCGGCGAAGGCGGGCATGATTATGCGGCCCACGAAGCTGCTCATCTTCGGCAGCCCGAAGGCGGGCACTCCGGTGATGCTGGCCGCACCGAGCATCGCCATCGATCTCCCGCTGAAAATCCTGGTATGGCAGGACGCGGGAGGGAAGGTCTGGGTTTCATACAATGCGCCGGAGTATGTGCGCGAGCGGCACAACGTCCCGACCGATTTCATGCAAAACCTTGCGGTCGTTGAGGCGTTGGCGGCAAGGGCTGCCGAGTAGCGGCGGCGCGCTTGCGGCATCGCCCATTAAAGTTCAAGAAGAGCGCCGAACAGCCGGATCAGTTGAACAAGACAGCGCATGAGGACACGGTTTTGAGCAGGAGCGAAGAACCACGTCGCGCCGATCCGCCGAATCTGCCGGCCGAGGGCGGGATGTCGCACGCGTGGCGCGCGTTACGGCACCGCAACTTCCGGCTGTTTTTCGGCGGGCAGACGATTTCGCTCATCGGTACGTGGATGACGCGCATCGCCACGTCGTGGCTGGTGTACCGGCTCACGCATTCGGCGCTGCTGCTGGGTACCGTGAGCTTTGCGGGGCAGATTCCTACATTTCTCGTTGCGCCTTTCGCGGGCGTGTGGATCGACCGGTTGAATCGCCGGCAGGTGTTGGTGTGGACGCAGACGCTGGCCATGGTGCAGTCGTTGGCGCTGGCCGGGCTCACGTTTTCCGGACGCATCACCATTCACTGGATTCTGTTTTTGAGCGTGATGCAGGGCATCATCAATGCCTTCGACATGCCGGGACGGCAATCGTTCATGGTGCAGATGGTGGAGGATCGCGCCGACCTGGGCAACGCGATTGCCATCAATTCGTCGATGGTCAACGTAGCGCGGCTGATCGGCCCTTCGCTGGCCGGAATGCTGATCGCGGCCACCAGCGAAGCGTGGTGCTTCCTCATTGACGGCATCAGCTACATCGCCGTGATCGTATCGCTGCTGATGATGCGCATCCATGTTCCCGCGGTGATGCGCAAGGCGACATCGACCTTCCACGAGATGAAGGAGGGCTGGAGCTACGTTTCGGGGTTTCTGCCCATCCGGACGATCCTCCTGTTGTTTGCCCTGGTGAGCCTGATGGGCATGCCGTTTGTGGTGCTGATGCCGGTGTTTGCGGTCAAGGTGCTGCACGGCGGGCCGCATACGCTGGGGTTTCTGATGGGCGCAATGGGCGTGGGCGCGCTCATTTCCGCGCTCTCCCTGGCCGCGCGCAGGAACGTGCGCGGGCTGATCCGGATGATTCCGGTTGCGGCGGCGGTCTTCGGGCTGGGACTGATCGGGTTCGGGCTGTCGCGCGTGTTCTGGCTATCGATGGTGATGGTGCTGGTGGCGGGAGCGGGCATGATGCAGGGCATGGCGGCGAGCAACACCATCATCCAAACACTGGTGGATGAAGACAAACGTGGCCGCGTGATGAGCTATTACACCATGGCGTTCATGGGCATGGCGCCCTTCGGCAGCCTGCTGGCAGGAACCATGGCGCATGCTATTCCATCGACGCCGGTATGGATTTTTACGGGAATGGTGCTGACAGGCGCACAGTGGACGGTGATGATCAACGGCTTGGTGGTGGTGCTGGGAGCGGCGTGGTTTGCGACCCGCCTGCCGGCGCTGCGCGTGGTGGTGCGGCCGATTTACCAGGAGATGGGTATCATTCCCGCGGCGCAGGAGATGGCGCCGGAACAGATCCAGTCCTGAGAGAACGCAAACAGCGAACAGCGCCGGACAGTGAGCGGTCCAGCGCGCACTTCGATCGGACGAAATTGTTCTTTCCCGATCCCCGAACCTCTACTGGATGAATTTCTCTTCCCCGAGTGAGTGAAGCTTCTCTTCCCCGGTCCCCAAAGGCGAGGGACCGGGGGCACCCTCGAGCAAGTGAAATTCCTCTTCTGTCGACTGGACGAAACTCCTCTTCCCCGACGGTGTTCGCTCGTCGCTGCTTTATTGCCTCACTCCGCAAAGATGCACATGGATGCCAAGCTCTGCGAGCATTGCGGCCTTGGTGGCCAGGGCTTTGTTTGCAGTTTCCGCTGACGGCGCGTAGGCCACGTTGACGTGGTTGGCGCGGTGACGGGCCATCATCTGGTTCTGGCTCACGCCATCGAGAACAGCATGGACAATGGGCCATTGCGGCGTGGTTTCGTTCCAGCGGCGTTCGGTTTCGGCCGCGGGCAGACTGACGACCGTACCCCGGCCCAAGTCGCAATGCAGCGCGCCGCCTTCGACAAAGATGCGGCTCCAAACGATTTCACCGGGTTTGCCGACGCCTTTGAGCGAGCCGCCGCCCAGCGGGAAGTACATGGCCGGCTGACGCTCGCTGGTTGCACCCGCATAGCCGCCTACCAAGTGATTGGCCGGCACGGCGCCGGAGATTTGCAGCAGCCACACGAAATCGTCGATATTTGAGCTGCCGCCGGCGCTTCCGTCGCCCTTGTAGTGCTCGCCCCAGCGCACATCGTGCAGTGTGGTGGAGGGATCGAGGCCGAGCGCCTTCCAGCAGCGGTTCGTGATCATCTCATCGACGCCGGCGCACTCGTCCACTTCGTTGAAGTGCGGGAGCGGACCGCCGGCATACAACTCCTCTTGACTTCCCTCTGCAAAGACCGGCGGACGCTCGGAGTTGTTCAACATGCCTTCGGCCAGATCGGAGGCGGGCGCCATGTCTTTGAGTCCCTGCTGGTACTGAATGCCGACCGCATCGCAGCCGAATTCGTGCGCGATGCGGACCGCGGCGATGTACATCTTGCATTGGCCGAGCACCTGATCGAGAGTGAGTTCGGTGGCCTCATCCTTGCCGAAGTCGAATTTGACACTCTTGGCCACGAGCCACTGATAAACGGCCTGCGCCTCGGCATCGCTCACCGTGCGCATCTTGGCCACCAGCGCCGACTGGCTCAGCCGCTCCTTGAAGATTCCCGCGGGGTTGATCAGCTCATCGTCGATGATGGCGTTGTACATGCCCATGCAACCCTCATCGAAGATGCCCATGATGGCCTTGCGATGTTGCAACTCGGCGGCCAGCTCGGCGCCGAGCTTTGCGCTTTCGGCAGGCAATTTGCTCGTGTCGAGCGCGTGCACGTGCGAGAGGTCGTGGGTGATCTTGCCGGTCCGGAGCCACTCGTCGAGCGAATCTCGAAAGTAGGCGTCGGTAAAATCCTTGCTCCAGATGGACGAGAAAGGTTTGCCGGCCTTGATGAGCGAGCCATTCAGATTGAGCAGCCCCACCAGCCCCGGCCACTGGCCCGACCAGTTGGCGGCGGTAAGAATGGGACCGCGATGGCTGCGCAAGCCGGGCAGAACATGATGGCTGTACTGCCAGGCCGCGGTGGCAAAGACCAGCTTCGCCTCAGGATGAATCTTCATGAAGACATCCATGCCCTGCCGCTGCGAAGAGATGAAACCGTGCTTGACCTCGTCGTCGTAGGGGTGGGCGCGGACCAGCTTGTAGCCCTTTTGCGCGAAGGCCGCGGTGAGTTTTTCTTCCATGTCGCGCTGCGCGGGCCAGCACACCTGGTTGGCCGACTGGCGCAGGTCGCCGCTGGTGACCAGCAGCACCTCATTGGCGGCTGGTTTCGGTAGTTCCTGGCTGTTTTGCCTCATTTTTCCCATTCTCCGTAAACGATTTCGGAAACCCAGAAAAACTATACACCCGAGGGCCGGGAACGTGCTGTGAGGGCGACGAATTAGCATGGAAATGATTCCGAGAATCGGGACCAGGAACCGAGAAACCAGCACGCATGGCCGGCAAGAAAAAGGGGTTGGAGATTGGGTCGCGCGGATCCGCACGGGGCGGCGATAAGGCGGGCGCGGGCAGACGCGCGCAGGCCGAACCGCGCGAAGGGCCCACGCCGGTCCAGGTTTCAGGCCGCTGGCTGCTGGGCGCCGTCGCTCTCACCATCGGCGCGGCCGTTTTTTGCGCGTGGGCGGCACTGTGCCTGCTCTTCTGGCAAGGCAACTGGCAACTGCTCTACCATCCGGCGGCGGCGGTTAAGCGCACGCCGGCGAGCGTGGGCTTGGCCTTCGATGCGGTGGGGTTCGCCGCCACCGACGCAGGCAGGCCACGGCTTGCGGGCTGGTGGATTGCTGCTGCGCCGGACGCCCCATTCATCCGGCTTACGGTTCTGTTCCTCCACGGCCAGGACGGTAATTTGGGAGACACGGTGGACGCGCTCGCCCGGCTGCACGCCGCGGGCGTGAACGTGCTGGCCTTCGACTACCGAGGCTACGGGCAGAGCCAGTTTGTGCGGCCCAGCGAGGCGCACTGGCGCCAGGATGCGGAGTGGGCGATCGAATACCTGACCGGGACCCGGCACGTCGCTCCAGGGGCCATTGTGCTCGACGGCACGGGTCTGGGCGCGAACCTGGCTCTCGAAGAGGCCGCCGCGCATCCGGAGTTGGCCGGGGTCATCGTGGAATCGCCGCTCGCGGATCCAATGAATGCGATTTTCAGCGATGCGCGGGCGCGGATGGTTCCCGCGCATCTGCTGGTGCGCGATCGCAACGATCTGAATGCGGCTGCGGCAGAGGTGCGCGTGCCGGTGCTGTGGTTCGCGCAGGAAGGCCCGTCGAGCGCGGCGATTTTGCCGAAGCAGCCGGAGGCGTATGAGACGATTGCGGGACGCAAGATGCTGGTGTGGCTGAGTCCTTCAGGCGACCTCAACAAACAGGTTGCGCATGCGCTCGCGCGGTGGCTGGACGAGTTGCCGGTGAGGTGAATTCGCGGCTCGCCATGCAGCTCATTACATACCTTGCGAACGACGGGGTTTGTGAGGTCAGAGACCGATTTCGCGTTTCCAGCCCAGCACGGCCGCCTTGTAGATCCCGGGCACATCGCTCATGGCGGCCAGATCCTCAACACGAATCCATGCGGCGGCCTTGTGTTCGTTGCTGAGCGCGATGGAAACATGCGTATCGGCAGGGCTCTTCACGTCGCAGACGTACGCCGATATGAGAACATCGGTGGCTCTGGGAGTATGCGGCGGGAGGATGGTGAGCACTCCATCGTGGATGCACGAACCGACCTCGACCACAAACCCCGTTTCCTCGAGGATCTCCCGGCAGAGACACGCTTCCGGCGTTTCATTTGCTTCGGGACGCCCACCCGGCAGCTCCCACTCGTTTCTCTCGTTGCGCAGAAGAAGCACTTCGGCCGTTCCATCGATCTTCCGTAACAAGACTCTCTTGACGGATACGGGAATTGGAATTTGATTCACGATAGGAGCTCTTTCCCGGCGCAAAACGGCGGTGTCAGCGCACGATGTCGCGATGCAAGGCTTTCACCTGGTAGCCGGCTTTCTCGAGGCGCTTGCCAATCTCTTCGGCCATCATGACGCTGCGATGCTGGCCGCCGGTGCAACCGAAGGCCACGGTCAGGTAGCTTTTGCCCTCGTTCACATAGTGCGGCAGCAGATACAGCATCAGTTTGGTCACGCGATCGAGGAACTCCCTGGTCTGCGGGAAACCGCGCACGTACGCGGCGACCTTGGGGTCGAGGCCGGTCTTCTTGCGGAACTCCGGCACGAAGTGCGGATTGGGCAGGAAGCGCACATCGAAGACAATGTCCGCGTCGAGCGGCACGCCGTTTTTGAAACCGAAGCTGAGGCAGGAGATGAGGAGGCGCTTGGATTTCTCCTCGTACCCGAAACGCGCAAGGATGTCAGCGCGCAGCTCGTGCACGTTGAAGTTGGAGGTGTCGATGAGCGTGTCGGCGACGTTGCGGATGGGATCAAGCAACTGGCGCTCTTCAACAATGGAGCGCCACACGGTTTCTGTACGGCCGAGCGGATGCGGGCGGCGTGTCTCAGAGAAGCGGCGGACGAGAACCGCGTCCTGGGCGTCGAGAAACACCACGCGCGTTTGCAGCAGCTTCTTGATGCCTTCCAGGATCTCGGGCAGACGGTCAAGGGTTGAGCCTTCGCGCACGTCGACCACGATCGCGGCCCGCTCCACATCGGCCGATGCGCTGACGAGGCTGCCGAAATGGGGCAGAAGCTCGAGGGGAAGATTGTCAACGCAGTGGAATCCCAGGTCCTCAAAGGCCTTGAGCGCAGAGGCTTTTCCCGCGCCGGAGATTCCGGTAACGATCACCAGTTCCTTCACCGGCTTGCCACCCCGCTGACGAAGACCTGTCCGCGGGGGCCCCGGCTTGGCGGCTTGCTTCCGCTGGCGAGCAGCACTTCGCGATTTCCCCGGGTTGCGCGCGGGCTTTCGGGGCGTCATGGGTTCATGCTACACCGTGCAGAGACAGCGGCGTTAGCGGAGATAGCGGGGTTAGCGGAGTTAGGAGCCGGCGAGTAAACCCGTCAAAGGTGGGGGCCCCTGCGGCAGCGGTTGGTTTAGGCCCGGGACGCAGCGGCTCGCGGGGCGGTTTGCGCCAGTTCGAGCGCACGGTCCGGGTCCAGAGCGGGCGACAAGAGCGGCCCCTGACCCAACGTGCAGCCCATGCGGATAAGCGATGCGACCTGCTCGCGGGTCTCGATTCCCTGGGCAACGACAGGCAGGTTCAAGGTGTTGGTGAGGCGAACGAGCGACTCCAGCACGGCCTGCTGACGGCCCGCCGAAACCGCAGTGAACTTGGACGCGAGCTTCACCATGGAAATAGGAAGTTGCAGCAGATGATTCAACGGCGCAAGGCTGCTGCCGAAGTCGTCGATGGCCACGCGCACCTGGCAGTCGGCGAGGCGCTGCAGGACACCAACCGCGGCATCGGGAGTCTCGTTGAGAGCGCTCTCGGGAACCTCGAACACGAGGCGCGACGGATCGGCGCCGCTGGCCGTAAGAGCTTTCATCACCTGGGTGATCAAATCGGTGTTGAAAAGCTGCCGGGGCGTCAGGTTCACGGAGACGAACAGATCCTGCAGCGGCAGGTGATCGCTCCAGGAACGCAACTGCGCGCACACCGTTTCGAGCGTCTCCTGGCCCAGCGCAATGGAAAGGCCGGAGTCCTCAGCCACTGCGAGCATGCCGTTGATATCCTCGATGGTTCCATCGGCGCGGCGCAGGCAGAGCAGAGATTCGAATCCTACGAGCTTGCCGTTGGTGAGCCGGTAGATGGGCTGGTAAAGAAAGGTAAACTGCCGTTTGTCGAGGGCCGTGCGCAGCTCACGCAGGCGCTCCTGCTGGCTGGTGACGCAGACCTCGAGGTGCTTGTCGAAGATTTCGTAACGGCCGCGGCCCGCCTGTTTGGCGCGGTACATGGCAAAGTCGGCGTCGCGCAGCAGCAGATCGGGTGAGGTGTGTTCGGGACCGGCCATGGCCGCGCCGATGCTGGCGCCAGCTTGGACAGTGTGCCCGAAGATGTCGAAGGGCCGCTCCAGCTCATGCAGGATGCGCCCGGCGACCACTTCAAGATCGTAGGCGGTGACAATGTTTTCGACCAGCACGGCAAACTCGTCTCCGCCGAGTCGCGCGGCCGAGTCCTGAGGGCGCAGCGAGGAGCGAAGACGCCCGGCGATCGCCATCAGCAGAACATCGCCCGCGGCGTGGCCCAGGCTATCGTTGACGGCCTTGAAGTTGTCGAGATCCAGATAGAGCACGCCACAGCCATTGTCGGGATGGCGCAGGCGGCGGGTCAGCGTGAGGTTCAGGCGGTCAAGAAAGAGCGCCCGGTTGGGCAATCCCGTGAGCACATCATGCATGGCATCGTGCTGCAACTGGGCTTCAGTCTGCTTCAGTTCGCCGATGTCGCGAAACGTAAAGACATAGCCCACCTTGGCGCCGTCCACAAGCAGCGGCGCTATCTGCATGCTTACATCCACCAGATCGCCGGCCTTGTTGGTGCGCACGGTTTCCACGGTGGCGCTTCCCCGATCGTCGACCACGCGCAGCAACGTGGCATTCTCGTTCAGGCGCGTTTCCGGGACAATCAACTCGCGCAGGCTGCCGCCGCCGGCCTCTTCGGCGGTGTATCCAAACATGCGGGTGAACGCCGGATTGGTGTAGAGAACGTGATTCTGATACTCGATGGCGACAGCTTCGGGAAGGCTGGAGAGCACATCTTCCATCAACCGCGATTTGGGAGCTCGCTCCTTTTCGCTGGGATGCGCCACGATGACGGCTTCGCGCAGTTGCGGGTTCGAGATGCTGTAGGTGCCTTCGACGGGCACAAGGCGGCCGTTGGAGGCCGGGAGGGTAGCGTGGAAGGGGCTGCCGCGCCGCGTGCCGGTCAGGAGGGTTTGCGGCTCGGCCGTGCCGGGAAAGAGTCCCCACAAAACGTCTTCGACGGGACGGGGAATCCACTCGTCCTCCGCCATACCCAACATCTGCCGCGCTTCGGCATTGGCAAAGACAATCTTGCCCGCGCGTTCAAGAAAAACCAGAACCGGCAGACCGTCGAGAACCTTGCGCTGCGCGTCGGGATTTGTATTTCCGTACAAGTTCAGTTCCATGGCCTCCGCGGAAACCGCCGGCGTCGGCGCTGACGAGGATTTCCGCACCCCCCTGGGTCCGGCCTTTGGTGCAGCGGTTGCCATTCATTTGATCGTATGCGCTGCGGGATTACGCAACCATCCCCAAAAGCGGTCACCGGATGCAACCAAAGTCCGAGCCGATGCGAAGGCCGGGTGAGCCTTTGCGTGATGTGCATTTCCTCGTTTGCCGAGGAGACACAAACACCCGGGATTCGGCACCCTGCAGCGCACAGTGAGAGTTCGTGCGTTCGGCGGGTCAAAACGGCGGGTGCGGCCGCCATCCCGGAGTGCGAGCGGGCTCTAGGGAATCTCGACCAGCTCCATTTGGCCGTCGCGGCGGCGATGCAGCACAAATGTCTCTCCGATCACAGTGCGAAAGATCAGCAGGTCGCGGTCGCGAAACTCGGCGTCCTTCACCGCCTCTTCAATCGTCATCGGCCTCAGCGCAATGGCCTCGCCGCTCTTGACGATGTGCGGCTCCACAACCGTGGTGCGCGCAGGAAACGAGTGCACCGCGATGGATGTCCGCGCTTTGCCACGCGCCGGCCCGGTCTCCCCGGCTTCGTCTGCGGGTTCCACGCGCGCCTTGGGCCGCGCAACGGGAGGGGCTGTCATCACTTTCTCCCCTTTAGGCAGGCGCTTGCTCACAATGCGCCGGTCGCGATGCCGATAGGCCTGATGCTCGGCGTGTTCGATGGCCTCGCGCAGCGCCGCATCGGGCGAGTCGCCCTTGCCCGTGGCGGCAAACTTCTGCGCGCGCGACATGATGGTTAATTCGACGATGTAGACATGCCTTTGCGCGCTGAAGGTGATGCTGGCTCGCGCGGTTCGGCCCAGAATGCGCCCGATGCGTTCCATCCCTTCCTCGGCCTGCGTGTGCAGAGCCTTGGAGATCTTGCCCTTCCTTGCAGTAATTGCCACTTGCATGGTCGCCTCCGCTTTCTGATCGTCAAGTCCGCGCCGAAGACCGGCGCTGGTGGAGCACAGTATATGACGAATGAGCCACTAGCTTCTAGCCTCTAGCTTCTAGCTTGGTCTTTTCGATGAATAGATGCGAGTTTCTCGCGAGCGATTTCAGACTTGGGAAACTTTCTTACGCCCCTTCGGGGCTGCGGTTTCGGAATTCGATCTCTCACCCCCAGGCTTGCGCCTGAGGCTACCCTCTGATGCCCGCTGAAGCGGGCTAAGCACGGAACAAGCTAAAGGCTAGTAGCTAGCAGCTAGGAGCTGCCTTTCAGATCTCCCAGCGCAACAGCACCGTGCCCACGGTAAAGCCTGCGCCCACAGCGGCCAGCAGCACCAAGTCGCCTTTGTTCAGCTTGCCTTCTTCGATGGCCGTCTCCATGGCGAGCGGGATGGTTCCGGACGAGGTGTTGCCGTACTTTTCGATATTGACGATCACGCGATCGGGGCTCATGCCCAGCCGGTCGGCCGTGGCAGTGATGATGCGTTTGTTGGCCTGATGGGGAATAAAGCAGCCCAGGTCTTTACCGCTGACGCCGTTGCGCGTCAGCAACGCTCCCGTAAGTTCGGCCATTTTGCGCACCGCGAATTTATATACCGCCGGTCCGTCCTGATGGATAAAATGCATTTTCTTGTCCACGGTCTCGTGCGTGGAAGGGTTCAGGCTTCCGCCGCCTGGCATGTAGAGGCTCTCGCCTCCCGAGCCGTCAATCTCATTAAGGGCGTCGATAAATCCGACCTCACCGTCCAGGGCCGGCTCCAGCAGCACCGCGCCGCTGCCGTCGCCAAAGAGCACGCAGGTGGTGCGGTCGGTGTAATCGGTCATGCGCGTGTTAGCGTCGGCGCCGCACACCAGAACCTTGCTGTAGGCGCCGCTCTCCACCATCCTCACACCCGCCTGCAGCGCGTACACAAACCCCGAGCAGCCGGCAGAGACGTCGAAGCCCCAGCAGTTTGACGCGCCAATCTTGTTCTGCACCAGGGAAGCCGTATTGGGATACATCATGTCCGGCGTGACCGTGCCCACGATGATCACCTCAACCTCGCCGGGACTAATGCCGCGCGCAGCCAGGCACTTCTTCGCGGCTTCCACGCACATGTCGCTCACGCCCTTGCCGGGGGCCAGTTTGTGACGCGTCTTGATGCCAGTGCGCTCCGTGATCCACTGGTCGCTGGTTTCCACCAGCTTTTCCAGGTCTTGATTGGTGATCACATCTGGAGGAACGTAGGTTCCGAGCGCCGAAATCTTGGCGCGGCGGCCCACCACGGGGCGAACGGTCAGGCTCAATGCATTTCTCCTTGCGGCGTACGCACCGGCGGGGAACCGGCGAGCCGCTTTGCGTTCACAAACGATTCGCGATGATTGCGAACTGACTCAAAAATTGCGGCCCACGGGCTCTTCAGAAAAGCGCCCGGAGCCAAAAAAGTACCGGGTGACCTACTGCGCCCGTACTAGCCCGTTACCGTTGCTTCCTTCCGGACCTGGCGGGGTTGGCGGGATTACGTCGCGTAGGACCCGGCACTGATTGATTTTATCACTCGGTATGCCTCAAAGCTCAGGAGTCGGTTTGTCGCGGAACTTTCGCACGTTGCTCAGTTCACGCGGAGATTTCGCGCGCCACTAATTCCGCCCCTCTTATCCACATTGGCACCTCTTATCGGCGTTGACCCTGCCATTTCGCATCCGTAAAGTCTGTAATGAAGCATAGATTTTCGGCGTTCGTGCGGCTTGCAGCAAGGCAGCCGCTGGATGCCGAAAAGGACCTTCAAGCGCAGGTTCATCAACCCGGAGTAAACATGCTGAAACTAAAGAAGATTCACATCCTCGGCTTCAAAAGCTTTTGTGACCGCACGGAAGTGACCGTCGCGGGCACGGGGATTGCCGTGGTGGTGGGTCCGAACGGGTGCGGAAAGTCGAACATCCTGGACGGGGTGACCTGGGTGCTGGGGGAGCAGAGCGCGAAGAGCCTGCGCGGCTCGCACATGCAGGACCTGATCTTTGCCGGGACGCGCGACCGCAAGCCGCTGGGTATGGCAGAAGTAACACTGACCATGATCGATCCCGAGGCCTACGAGGGGCCTGTGCCTGTTGAGCCGGAAGTCGTGGTGGATCACGAGGGGCCGGCGGATTGGGATGAAGAGGAGATTCGCCGGCAGCGCGCGGCCGAGGCCGAGGAGATCATCGCCAACGAGCAGCCGGGACAGACGCTGGAGGAAGAAGCAGCGGAAGGGGCTGAAACACAAGGTTCCAGCGAGAATGTCGACCAAAAGGCTGCCGCACCGCAGGTGCCGCAGGCGGTGCAGGCGCCGCAAGGCGTGCTGCTCAAGATCCGCCGCCGCAAGTTCCAGAGCAAGCCGCAAAAGGGCGAGGTGGTCATCACGCGGCGGCTGTTCCGCACCGGCGAAAGCGAATACCTGCTGAACGGCAAGCTCTGCCGGCTGCGCGACATTCAAGACATCTTCATGGGCACGGGCCTGGGGCCGGAGAGCTACGCCATCATCGGGCAGGAGCGCATCGGTCAACTGCTCAGCTCCAAGCCGTATGAGCGCAGGGCGATTGTCGAAGAGGCCGCCGGTGTAACGCGCTTCAAGACCAAGAAGCGGCTGGCGGAGCTGCGCCTGGAAAGCGCAAAACAGAATCTGGCGCGCGTGGACGACATCTTTGAAGAGGTCACGCGGCAGATGAACAGCCTGAAGCGCCAAGCGGCCAAGGCGGAGCGCTATGCCGCGGTGCGCGAAGAGCTGCGGGGGAGGCTGCGCGTGGTGCTGGCCAGCCGTATGGCGGCGATGGACGCCGACCAGGCGCGTCTGGAGCACGAGATTGCGGCGCTCACGGAGCGGGTGAACCGCTCGGTCGAGGAGATTGCGCAACAGGAAACGAGCCAGCACGCGCTGACGGAGCGCGGTTATGAACTGGACCGCGAGGGCCTGGAGGCGCAGACGCGCGCCAGCACCGCGGCCGTGGAGCTGGAGCGGGCCGCGGCGCGCGAGCGGAGCAATACGGAACGCGTGAGCGAACTGGCGGCGCGGATTGCGGCGTCGGGCGCGGAGCTGGAGCAGACGCGAACGCAGTTGGCCGGAATCGAAGAGGAGCGCACGCAACAGAAGAGCTTTCTTGAGACCGCGGCCGGCGAGGCGCACGAATTTCACGCCCAGGTGGAGGCGCGGCAGCAAGAGGCACGGGCGGCGGCCGAAGAGGTCTTTACCGCCGAGCGGGAACTCGAAGCCGAACGCCGCCACGCCATGCATCTGCTCACGCTCTCAGGCAACGCGCGCAACTACATTGCGCAGGGCGAAGAGAGCTTGGCAGCACTGGAACGCGAAGCGGAGCGGCTGGAAGCGGAGATGGGCCAGGCGCGCATTGAGCAGGAGAACCTGGGCGTGCAGACCCGCGAGTCGCGGCTGCGTTTTGCATCGGCAGACGCGACGGTGAATCGGCTCGAACAGGAGATCGCGACGCTGCGCGAGACGCTGCAGACCAAACGCAGCGACGAAAGCGCGCGCCGCGCACAGGCCAACCAGCTCCGCGGCGAACAGGCGGCCGTGCTGGGCCGGCGCGACTCGCTGCAGGCGCTGATTCGCAACCACGGCTACGCCACTGACTCGGTGCGGCGGCTGCTGAAACCGGGAGCGCTGGGGCCGTCGATCGCTCCGGTGGGCACGCTGGCGGACTTCCTCGAAGTAAGCGGCGAGCACGAAGGCGTGGTAGACGAATTCCTTCGCGAAGAGCTGAATTACGTGGTGGTGGAAAGCTGGGGCGTGGCCGAAGAGGGCGTGCGCGTGCTGAAGACCAGCGACGGCCGGGCGACTTTTCTGATCCACTCCGACGCGCAAGGCGTGCTCTTCGAGACCAGCGAGGATCCCGTAGGGGAGCCTGGCCTGATCCCGCTGCGCGATGCGGTAAAAGTGCTGAACGGCTTTGGGCGCTCGCTGGAAGCGGTTTTGCCCAAGCTGCGGCACGGCTACCTCACTGAAAATGCCATCGACGCGCAGCGGCTGGCGTTGCGTTACATGCATGCCTATTTCCTGACGCCAGACGGCGAGTGCTTCCATCGCTCCACGGTGACGGGCGGCAAGCCGGCCAGCGAAGGCCCGCTGGCGCTCAAGCGCGAGCTGCGTGAGACAGAGAGCCGCCTGGCGAAGCTGGAAGCGGAACTGGAGCAGGCGCAGAAGGAAGCCGATGCGCTCAGCCGCGCGATGGAGGAGCTGACGGCGCAACTGGAGACACGCGCTGAGGAGCGGCGATTGGGCGAAAGCGAGGCAGCCACACTGGGCGCGGCGCTCAAGCAGATGGAAGCCGAGGCACAGCGCATCGAGCGGCGCTTGCAGGAGTGGCAGGCACAGGCGGCGCGCAACAAGGACGCGAGAGAGACCAAGCGCCAGGCCATTGCGGAGAAGCGCGAAGAGGCAGCACGCCTTGAGACGGAGCATCAGCAGGCAGACTGCGGCTTGAACGCGCGGCAGGCGCAACTGGAAACCCTGCGGCAGAAGCGCGAAGCGCTGCAACAGGAAGCGGCGCAGATGACGGCGGAGCTGGCCGGCCTGGAAGAGCGGCGGCGCGGCGCAGAGGCGGCCTTCCAGCGCATCGACCGGCTGTTTGGCGACCTGAACCGGCGCGTGCAGGCGATCGAGCAGCAACGTACCGCTGCCGAGGCAGAGCGCGAGCAACGCATTGCGGAAAGCGCCGAACTGGTCGAGCGCCAGAAGGAACTCACCGAGACGCGCGCGGCAGCGCTGGCTGCGGCGCAATCCCTCAGCGAACAGGCGCAGGCACTGCGCCAGCAGTTGGCCGAGATGGAAACGCAACTCAAAGCCGGGCGCGCGGCGCTGGACCAGTTGCGCGAGGATCGCGCCGGGCTTTCCAGCGAGCTGGCCAAGCTGCACTCCGATCTGGAATATCTGGAGGCAAGCTGCCTGGCCGAGGTGAACGTGGAGGCGCAGGTGCTGCGCGCCGATACGGAGATCGGGCGCCTGGCCGGCGAGGAGATGGCTGCCGAAGAGGAAACCTGCCGCGGCTTGAAGCAGCGGCTAGAACAGATGGGCCCGGTGAACATGATGGCGCTCGACGAGTACAAGGAAACCGCAGAGCGCCACGGATTCCTGGAGGCGCAACGCCAGGACCTGATCGAGTCGATCGAAAACACGCAGGAGACCATCAAGGAGATCGATCAGATTTCACGCACCAAGTTTGACGAGGCGCTTACCCAGATCAACGCGAACTTCGGCAAGGTGTTTGCACGGCTGTTCCTGGGCGGGCAGGCCTTCCTGCGCGTCAGCGACGAGGAGAACCAGGCGGAAAGCGGGCTGGATATCGTGGTGTCGCCTCCGGGCAAGAAGCTGCAGAACGTGCTGCTGCTTTCGGGCGGCGAGAAGGCGCTGACCGCGCTGGCGCTGCTGGTGGGCATCTTCCAGTTCCGGCCCAGCCCCTTCTGCGTGCTCGACGAAGTGGATGCGGCGCTGGACGAGACCAACGTGGGCCGCTTCGCCGACCTGCTCAACTCGCTCAGCCACGACACGCAGTTCCTGATCGTGACGCACTCCAAGCGCATGATGCAGGCCGCCGACATGATCTACGGCGTGACCATGCAGGAGCCGGGCGTGTCGAAGATCGTGAGCGTGCGGCTGGGGCACCGCGAGCAGAAGCGGGCCACTGCGTAGCTTTCAGCTGTCAGCTATCAGCTTTCAGCTTGCTTAATGGCGGGACTGGCGGTAGTGAAATCCCTCCCACTCTTACGCAAAAAGCCGCGGAAAGGGTGGGGCAACGGCATGAAAGGCAGCTCGCAGCAAATAGCAGAAAGCAAACAGCCGGAATCCAAAGGCTGAGAGCTGATAGCTGAAAGCTGATAGCTGTGCCCAGGAGACGGCTGTGCCTGGAAAGTTGGAGATGATTGTCGGGCCGATGCGGAGCAACAAGACAGCCGAGTTGCTGCGCAGGATCGAAACCCGCCGCGAATACGCCAAGCAATACGTGATACTGCTGAAGCCGAGCGCCGACACCAAGGCCGCGGCGGGACTGGTGGAAAGCCGCAATCGCAACGGCTGCGGAAAGATGGAGGCGGTCGAGTTCCCCGGCAACGATCCGTGGACCGTGCTGCCGGTCATCGCATCCACGGAGCAGCGCATCGGCAAGCACATCGAGTGCATCGCCCTCGACGAGGGCCAGTTTGTGCAGGATCTGTTCCTGTTCACCAAGCGCCTGCTCGACTCCGGCTACGACGTGATGGTCTCCGGCCTGGAGTTGGACTTTCGAGGGCTTCCGTTCGGCGAAATGCTCGATCTATCGTGGCTGGTGCGCACCTACGCGGGCAACGTGACCGAGCTGGTGGCGTATTGCAGTTGCGGGGCCAAGGCGCTTTATCCGCAGCGGCTGGTGGACGGCAAGCCGGCGCACTACACAAGCCCCATCATCATGGCTGGGGACAACTACGAGCCGCGCTGCGAAGAGCATTTCGTGCTGCCGGGAAGGCCGCATTGAGGGCGTTGCGGAGTTAGCGGGGTTGGCGGAGTTAGCAATGCGGCGAGTCAGGGCTGTGAGGCCGAGCGTTGATCGGCCGTCCGGCTGCGTAGGACGCGTAAGGTATGTGCAGGGCAAGCGACTATGGCGTAGGGCTGTCGCTCACTGACAGCTTTTCGAACTTCAACTCCTGCTCGGACGGATCGTCGGCCACGTAGCCCCGGGCGATCCAGAATCCATGGGATTGAACGACGAAGAATGAGGTGTGCACCTCAAGAGGTTCTCTTGCAGGGGCGGGATGACCTTGAATGATCTCGTTGGCGTTGATGGTCATTCCTCCGGTCAATAGGAGCTGCATGCGGCCCCCTGGCGCACTGGCCTGGCATCTGGCGCCGTAAGGGGAGAAGAAAGCTGAATGCTTGAAGTGCTTGAGAATGACGTCGATCGCGTCGTTGATGCCTTGCTTGTCGAATGCCGACTTTGGAAACCGGACGTTGGTGAAGCAACCGGGATCGATCACGATGAGGTCCGCCCAACCTGAGAATTTTCCCTCGCCTTGACTCGGCGCTTTCAGCCACAGAAGAACCTTGGAGCATTGAATAGTCGGCCCGTCGGGGTGGTCGGGGTCGAGGTCGATTGTCTCCTTCGGGTCGGTGCTTGCGCTCCAGTCGCTGGGATAATCGTAAGTGATGCCGAGGGCTTCGTTGATGTAAACGTGGCCGGCCAGCTTGCCCTCGGGCAATGCGGCAATCTTCGCGCTGGGCTTGGTTTTTGCGGCGGCGGCAACGGCGATAAAGGCGAAAGCTGCTACAAGGATTCCCGTACGCATCCGAGCGGCCTTTCTCGAACACATCTTTAAACCGCCGCTGCTTGCACGATACAAGCGGGGGTGCGAAAGAAGTCGGGTAACGGCTGCGGATGATTCGCCAGGCGGGCAAAAAAATCGCCTCCGAAGGATCACGTCTCTTCGGAGGCGCTTGTCGAGCTTATAACACAAGATAAAGACGGGGACCAGTAGCCGGCACTGGAGGTCGGTAGCGCGCGGCTACTGGTGATCCCTGCACTAAACGAAGCTAGCCGCGGCTTCCCCTTTCCACTGCTGCCTCGTGTCGCCCGGCTCAAAGAGGGTTTTCTTACACACCCTCCGAACCATGTTGACAATCGAAGTGTCTCCCATGCAGTGGGGAGGGTCCGTGACGGCCGTCACAGGAGTTTGTGTCAAGCCCAAAGTCTGTGAATGGGGTTGAATAAAGCGATTGATGAGGCCTTGGATGCGGTCTTGCCGAAGCGCAGAACTTTCGCTTTCGGGAATGCTGCGCAGGCGATTGACAAAGCCAGCCTGCCGCACGAAAATCGGAGATTCAAACGACTCCGAGGAAGATTCCCCATGGCAGCTTTGCTCACTACCAACCTGGGCCCGATACCGCTGCTGGGGCGGGGTAAGGTTCGCGATCTCTACTCAGTGGATGGCGCACTGTTACTGGTGGCCACCGACCGCATTTCGGCCTTCGATCACGTGCTGGGCACGGGAATCCCGGATAAGGGCAAGATCCTCACGCAGATTTCCCTCTTCTGGTTCGATCTGCTGAAGGATGTGGTGCCCAACCACCTGATCACGGCAGACGTTCGTGAGTTTCCCGCCTCCCTTCAGCCCTACCGCGACCAGTTGCAAGGCCGCTCCATGCTGGTGAAACGGGCAGCCATGTTTCCCGTGGAGTGCGTGGCGCGCGGGTATCTCGCGGGATCGGGATGGAAGGAGTATCGCGCTGAGGGAACCGTCTGCGGCATTCGCCTTCCCGGCGGGCTGCTGGACGGTTCGCGGCTGCCGGAACCGATATTTACGCCGGCCACCAAGAGCCAGGACGGCGCGCACGATGAAAATATCTCTTTTCACAAGGTTGAGGCGATCGTTGGCGCGGCAGAGGCCGCGGAGTTACGGCGACTGACGCTGGCCATCTACGGCCGGGCGGCGGCGCACGCCGAGGCCTGCGGACTGATCCTGGCCGACACAAAATTTGAATTTGGCAAAGCGCCCGAAGGCGTTATTCTTGCCGATGAGGTTTTAACGCCGGATTCCTCGCGTTTCTGGGACGGAAAGGCCTGGAAGCCCGGCGGGGCACAGCCCTCGTTTGACAAGCAATTTGTACGCGACTACCTGGAAGAAATCCACTGGAATAAGCAGGCGCCGGCGCCGGGTTTGCCGGATGAGGTGGTGGAACGCACGCGGGCCAAGTATCTTGAAGCCTTCAGGCGTTTGACCGGCCGGGAAATTGCATCGTAGTCTCTATAAGCACTGCCTTGGGTGTCAGCGTTGCCGTGAGAGAACGCGGAGTTGGTTATGGAGTTGGTGGATTGGATCATTCTCGCGGTACTGGTGGGATCGGTACTGGGAGGAATGGCGCAGGGATTCTTCCGTTCGATCTGTTCGTTGCTGGGCCTGATCCTGGGAGTTGTGCTGGCGGGGTGGAATTACGCGCGTGTGGCCGTGGCGTTCAAGCCGATTGTGCGCATTGAAGCCGTAGCCAACGCCATCGGATTTCTGCTGATCGCCGTGATCGTGATGTTTTTGGCCAACGTGGTCGGAGCCATGTTGAAAAGGATGTTCCGCTGGATGGGATTGGGCTGCTTTGACATCCTGGGCGGGGCAGCTGTGGGGTTTGTGCAGGGAGCTTTGCTGGTAACGGTGTGCATTCTGGTCACAGTGGCGTTTTTCCCGCAGACGCAGTGGCTGACCGAGGCCAAGTTCCCGCAAATGTTTTTCGGGGCCTTGCATGTGAGCACGCAAATGAGCCCGGACGCGCTGTCGGGGCGTGTACTGGACGGCCTGAAGACGCTGGAACACGCATCGCCGAAATGGATGCACGAAAAAAGTGGCGGTTCGTGAAAAAATCGGCTGCACGGCGGAATTTCGCCGGTTACACTATTTGAGCAGCACGAGCACGAGGGAAGCGTGAGACGAGAACTGGACAGCCTGGTGACGCAAATGCACTCGAGCGGCATCCGCTATGAGGAGGCCGTGAGGGAATTCAAGAGGCAGTATCTGCGCGAGGTGCTGGTGGCACACCGGGGAAACCAGTGTAAGGCGGCCGAAGAGCTGGGCATGCACCGTAACACGCTGAGCCGCGCCATGGCCGACCTGGGACTGGACCTGGCTGAAGTGCGCGCCGGGCTCAAGCGTCCTCCGCGCAGCGAACGTCCAGTATTTAGCGTGTTTCGCCAGGGCTACCGCCAGGGCTGAAGACGCAGCCCTACAAGATGCAGACAACTTCGCAGCACACCACAGCCCGCATCGCGATTGATCCGGATTTCGCCTGGGACGGGCAGGACGCCTATCTCTTCGACATTGACGGCACCCTGTTGCGCAGCCGCGACCGCGTGCACTTTGACTCCTTCGCCGCCAGCGTACAACGCGTGACGGGCTTTGAGATCACGCTGGGCGGCATCCTGCTGCACGGCAATACCGATACCGCCATTCTGCGCGAGGCCTGCCGCCAGGCGGGGATTCCCGCCAAGCTGCTGGAAGAGCGCGTGGACGCCATTCTGGAGGCGATGCGCAACAGCGTTGCCGAGCGGCGTCACGAGATGGACCTGGCGTTAATGCCGGGCGTGGAAGACGTGCTGCGCCACCTGGCCCAGAAGGGTGCTTTGCTGGGCGTGGCCACGGGCAACCTGGAGGCCATCGGCTGGATCAAGATTGAGAAGGCCGGCTTGCGGGAGTGGTTCCGCTTCGGCGGCTTCAGCGATCACTTCCCCATCCGCGGGGAGCTGATCGCCCATGCGGCGTGGAAGGCGCGCGAGATGGCCGGGCGCGACGCCAATGTATGCGTGGTGGGCGACACGCCGCGCGACATCGAGGCCGCACACTCCAACTTCCTTCCTGTGATTGCCGTGGCTACCGGCCGATGCACTTTTGACGAGCTGCTCGCATGCAAGCCCGAAGCCTGTGTTTCTTCGTTGGCCGATTTGCTCGCCACGGTCAAGCGCAGGACATGAGGGGCAGGCCATGAAGCCGCGGCGGCAAAACCCAGGCGCGCGGGCGCGCGGGCGAGCGGTCTGCGCGGCAAGGCACGGTTGCGCAGGGTTGGTGCTGGCCCTGCTGGCAGTTGCGCTGCCGGCGCAAACGGCGGCTCCGGCCGCGCCCTCAGGCCAAAGCACGGCCGCGCCTGCAGGGCAAAGCGCGCCGCAAGGCGAGACCACGCCGGCGGCCGCACCCAGTGCAACTGCGGACCACGAAACTGCCCGGCCGCGCTCGAGCGACAGGCGGCGCGCCGCCAAACTTTATCTCGCTGCCAGCAAATTGTTCCTCGATCGCCAGTTTGAAGAGGCCATGAAAGACTTTGAACAGGCCGCCGCGCTCGATCCCACGAACGCGGACTATCAGCTGGCAGCCGGTGTGGCGCGCAACCATGCGGTCACGGCATTGATTCAAGCGGCAGCCAAGGATCGGCTGCTGGGCAACGAGGCCGCAGCGCGCGTTGCCCTGGAGCGCGCCCGAGCGCTCGACCCCACCAACATCGAAATCAACCAGCATCTCGACGAGCTGGCCGACGACGCCGTGCGCAGCCAGCCGCAACCGATTTACAGCCAAAACGGCAGCACCCTGGCTGGCCCCGTGCAGCTGGAACCCGCTCCCGGCGTGCACAGCTTTCACCTGCACATCGATCGGGAGCAAATCATTCCGCAGGTGTTTCGAGCCTACGGCCTGACGGCCATGCTCGACACCAGCGTGCACCCGTTCCTGACCCGGTTCGATGTGGACGACGCAAGCTTTGAAGAGGCCGTGCGCGTGTTGAGCCTGGACACGAACACGTTTTTCGTGCCGCTGGACGCGCACCGCGCGCTGGTAGCCGCCGACTCCAGCACCAACCGGAATCAGTTTCTGCGCCAGGACGTGGAAACGGTCTACCTGACCGGGTTGAGCGACGATGAGCTGAACGACGTGCTGTCGGTGGCAAAGAATATCTTCATGGTGCAGCAGGCGACGCTCTCGCTCAACGAGCGCGCCATTGCGCTGCGCGCTCCCCAGCGCACGCTGGAAGCCTTCAACGCCACCATGCACAGCCTTCTCGAGGGGCGCAGCCAAGTGCTGCTCGACGTGCGCCTCATCCAGGTGGCGCACACCGGCAGCCGCAACACCGGCGCACAATTGCCGCAGGGCATCGCGGCCTTCAATGTGTATGCGGAGGCAGAATCGATTCTGCAGGCAAACCAAAGCCTGGTCCAGCAGATCATTTCGTCGGGGCTGGCTTCGCCCGACGATCCGCTGGCGATTCTGGGCATTCTGATTGCCTCGGGCCAGGTGACAAATCCGCTGCTCTCGAGCGGGTTCGCAACATTTGGCAAAGGACCAATTTCCGAATCGGCGCTGGCGCCGGGTACGGCCACGTATGACCTCGGCCTGAACACGTCAGACTCGCGCGAGCTCGATCAGATCCAGCTCCGCCTCGAGGACGGCGAGAAAGGCGAGATCAAGCTCGGCGAGAAATACCCCATCCAGACCTCTTCCTATTCGAGCTTGTCGGGAAGCGTCGCAAACATTCCCGGATTGACGGGGGCAGGCACTTCGAGCAGCCTGAGTTCCCTGCTCTCGTCGCTCTCGAGCACGGTGCCGAACGTTCCCATGGTGCAGTACCAGGACCTGGGTTTGACGCTGGCAGTCACGCCCAAGGCGCTGCGTAACGGCGGCGTGGCGCTGACCCTTGAAATGAAGCTCAACGCCCTTGCCGGAACCTCGATCGACGGCAATCCCGTGCTCAACAATCGGGAGTATACCGGCGTGGTGACGCTGAAGGAGGGCGAGGCGACGGTGGTGGCCACCGAGATGGACAAGTCGCAGAGCCTGGCGATCAGTGGAACTCCCGGGCTCAGCGAGATCCCGGGGATGAACAACGTAACGGACAAGGATTTGCAGAAGAACTACGCGACGCTGGTGATTGTGATGACGCCGCACTTGGTGCGCGGGCCGCAGGCGGCGGGGCACACGGCGATGATGCGGGTCGAAAAGAGCGGAGCGCAGTAGAAGGTCCCTCCCCGCCCTCGCAAAGCGAGGACGGGGCGCGATGCATCAGGAATCGGCTACTGGGCTGCGACGCCGTCGAGCTTGGCCTGGAATGCGACGATCTTCTTCAGCGTTTCGTAAGGGATGTTGGCTGGAACCTCACGGCCGTTGACGACGAGCGTCGGCACCTGAGTGATGCCGAGGTCGTTGCCGAGCTTGACCGAGGCATCGACACTGGCCTTGATCTCAGGCGTCGCGGCGCATGCCGAAACCTTCGTCGGATCGAGTCCCACCTTGATGACGGCGCTGTTGAGAGTGAGGGCGGTGCCGTCGGGAGTGGCGAGGCCATCCTGGCCGTCGAAGACTGCCGCGGCGAATTGGAAGAAGGCGGTGCTGCCGCCCAGTTTGGTCACGCACAGGCCGTACTCGGCCGCCTGGACAGACGAAGGATGGATGGCCGCGATGGGAAAGCTCTGAAAGGCGATGCGCGCCTTGGGAAAGTCCGCGACGAGCTTGTCCATGTTGGCCTGCGCTTCTTTGCAGTGCGGGCACTGGAAGTCGGCGAACTCCACAAGCTCCAGATCCTTGGATGCCGAGCCGCGATACGGGCCGTCGGCGCGTTGCTGTAGCTGCTGGCGGAAATCCGCAAAGGGACGATCGCCAAAGTTGACGATGGAGTCGCCGGTGATGATGTGCTTGCCGTCGGGCAGCACAAAGAACGCGAACGCCGCGGGTTTCTCCTTGCCCGTCTTGTCGCCAATGTAGACGACGATCTTGCTTACGTTTTCCGCTGGAGTCTTGAGGATGGCTTGCACCTGCCAGACGCGATTCTCGTCGAATCCCCAGTTCGCCGTGAGAAAGGCATCGACGGTTTCCTTGGTTGGCGTGACGGCGGTAAAGTCGGCCGGATTGGGCTTGGGAAAAGCCGGCGCGGCCGTCGGAGCCGGGGCCGAGGGTTCAGCGGCGGGCTGCCCCGGTGCGGCAGGCGCCTGCGGGGCGCTGGCATCGGGCGCCGGCGGCACATGCTGCTGGGCAGCGGCCTGGAATACCGGAACGAAAAGGGCAATCAGCGCAGCGGCGCTGAGCAATCGAGCAGACGGACGGATCAAGCGGTTCTCCTTAAACGCGGGAAAGCTCCCTGACACTAGCTTATAACGCTGGCTTGGCAGGACGGGCCCTATACCTGGACTTTGAAGGCAATGGGAAATCTGCGGCCCATGCCAAACGACTTGGCGGTAACCTTGAGAACCGGCGCGGCCTGCTGGCGCTTGTACTCGGAGCGCTCGATAAGGCGCACCGTTTGCCGGACGAGATCGAGGGAGAATCCGTGCTCGGCGGCAATGCGCTCCGGCGTTTCGTAGCGCTCCACGTAAGCCTCGACGATGGGATCGAGTACGTCGTAGGGCGGCAACGAATCGGTGTCCATCTGGCCGGGGCGCAGTTCGGCGGAGGGAGGCTTGGTGAGGATGGCGGCGGGGATTTTTTCCTGGTCTCGGTTGAGCCAATTGCAGACGGCATAGACGCGCGTCTTGACCAGGTCGCCGATAGCCGCCAGGGCGCCCACCATGTCGCCGTAAAGCGTGCAGTAGCCCACCGCCATCTCGGACTTGTTGCCGGTGGTGAGCACCAGTGCGCCGAACTTGTTGGAGAGCGCCATCAGGAGTGTGCCGCGAATGCGCGGCTGGATGTTCTCCTCGGTGATGTCTTCCTTCATGCCGTGAAAGAGCGGCTCCAGTGCCTGGGTGAACTCCGCGAAAAGCAAATTGATCGAGATGGTCTCAAAACGGATGCCGAGGTTCGCGGCCAGGCGTTGGCTGTCGTCGATGGAACCCGCGGAAGAATAGGGGCTGGGCATGCCGACGCCGATCACGTTTTCCGCGCCCAGAGCCTCGGTGGCGATGGCGGCCACGAGAGCGGAATCGATGCCGCCGCTCAAGCCCACGATGGCCTTGCGGAATCCGCATTTGCGCACGTAATCGCGTGTGCCCAGCACCAGGGCACGGTAGGCGGCCTCGGTGTCATCGTCTTCAGGAACCGGAACCGGCGCGGAGTGGAAGGGATCGACGAGAATCAGATCTTCGGCAAACGAAGCGGCCTGCGCAATCAGCTCGCCGCGCCCATCGAGCGCGAGGGAAGAACCGTCAAAGATCAGGCTGTCGTTGCCGCCCACTTGATTGCACATCAGCACCGGAATGCCATCGCGGCGGGCGATGGCGGCCAGCATCTCGCGGCGGATGGTGCGCTTGGAGTGCCAAAACGGTGACGAGGAAAGGTTGATGTGCAGCGCGGGCTTCTGGCGCATCAGCTCTTCCACGGGGTCGACGCTGTAGAGACGGCGCGGCCAGAAGCTCTTGTCGTTCCACGCGTCCTCGCAAATGGTGATGGCAAGGCGAACGCCGTCGAGCTCGACCACCTTCTGGGGTTCAGACGGCGAGAAGTAACGCTGCTCGTCAAAGACGTCGTAAAACGGCAGCAGCCGTTTGTGCTGCTCGAGAAGCAATTGGCCCTTGTCGAGGAGGGCGGCGGCGTTAAAGGCCGGTTTTCCATCTTTTCCGTCTGCAGGAAGGGCAACGCCGGTGAGAACCGCGGTGGGTAATGCGCGTGTCGCCGCGGCCAGTTCGTCCACGGCCGAGCGGCACCGCGCCAGAAAGCTGGGTTTCTCAAGGAAGTCGGCGGGAGGATAGCCGCAGATGGCGAGCTCGGAGAAGACGGCAAGGCGCGCGCCCATCTCCGCTGCACGGCGGCTGGCAGCAACAATTCTCTCGAGGTTTCCGGTAAAATCACCGACCGTGGGGTCGATCTGGGCCAGCGCAATCTTCACAATTCCAGTTTAGAGCCTGCTATTCACTTTGGCGCGGGCGGCGCTGGGAGCCAGCTCTCCCAGGTTCGCGAAGCGAGGAGCGCTACACCGCACTCGAGCGAACGGCGTTTGCTCGCCCATCCTGGACAGCATATCTCTCTGATTCACAATGACCTGGACGGTCTTCTCGCAGGAGCCGCGGTGGGCCGCCCGGGCCATGGCTTTCGTCTGCACCCGAAGCCCGCACTGGCCGAAAACGCGACAGTCCGGTGATCCTGCCCCCCCAAAAGAGGGATTTTTTGCCTGTGAGCCACCACTTACAATACAGTGTGCCGAAGGCTGCCATCGCGTGGGCCGTCCGCGACGCCGCGGGAGCCTTAGATCTTCGGCCATATCGGCCAAAGGGCAGGATGATTGCCGGGGGGATACCATCGAATCGCGAGTGCGACTGGGCGATCTATTAATCCGCGCAAAGCTAGTCACCGAAAAGGATGTGACGGCGGCGCTGGAGCGGATGAAGACGCATGGCGGACGTATTGGTGACAACCTTGTGTCGGCCGGAGCCATCGACCAGGCGGTGCTGGACGGGTTTATCCACCGCATTCCCAGGGAACCCAAGGACATTGCAGCCACCGGCATCGAGGAATCCGAGCTACTGGCCCTGCTGATGAAGGCGATTTATTCCTTCGGTCTGAGCACCATTGCCCAGTATGCGGATGAAATCAAGCTGCCGCTGCCGATCGTGATCGACCTGACCCATCTTGCGATCGAGCGGCAGTTACTGTACACCCTGGGATCGCGTAACTCCGATAGTCCCCTCGGCATCACCTATGCGCTGACCGACGAAGGCCGGCACTGGACGCAGGAGGCGATCCAGCGCTCGGGCTACATCGGGCCCGCTCCGGTGACCCTGGCGGACTTTATCGACCGCGTGAATCTGCAGAAGCCGACCAACGAACGCGTCACTGCGGAGCGAATCCTCAAGGCGCTCAGCGAACTGACACTCGAAGACAGTGTCGTGGAACAAACCGGGCCGGCGCTGAATTCCGGCAGAGCCATCCTGCTTTACGGCGCGCCGGGGAACGGAAAAACCTCCGTCGCGCTGAGCTTCTCCAGCGTCTTTCAAGATATGATCTACGTGCCCTACGCCATCATGGTGGAGGGCCAGATCATCCGCTTCCACGATCCCAGCGTGCATATTACCATCAGCCCGATAGTGGCGGGCGAAGACGATGGCCAATCGTTTATCCGGCATCAGACCTTCGACATGCGCTGGGTAACGTGTCGCAGGCCCTTCGTGATCACCGGCGGCGAACTGACGCTGGAGATGCTCGACGTGCGCTACGACAACGCGGGCCACTTCTACGAAGCCCCGTTGCACATGAAGGCATTAGGCGGATGCTTCTTCATCGACGATTTCGGCCGGCAGCTGGTGAGTCCCTCCATTCTGCTGAATCGCTGGGTTGTGCCGCTGGAGAGCCGCGTCGACTATCTCAAGCTGCACACCGGCAAGACCTTCAGTATTCCGTTTGAGGAACTGGTCATCTTCTCCACCAACTTGGAGCCGGAGGACCTGATGGATCCCGCTTTCCTGCGCCGCCTTCCCTACAAGATCGAGGTGGGTCCGCCGGACCTGGAGCACTACCGGTGCATCTTCGAGAAGGAGTGCGCGCGGCAGGGCTTGACACTGCGCGACGATGTATTCAACTTCATCGTGTACATGGTGAAGGAAGAGATGGGCCTCGATCTTGCCGCCTATCATCCGCGGTTCATCGTGGACCAGGTGGTGGCGACCTGCCGGTTCCGGGGGCAGGACCCCGAGCTCAAGTCACCCTATATCGATTACGCGATCAACAACCTGGGAGTCCACCGGAAATCCAAATCCGAAGCCGGTTCGGATCAGCTGCCGGGGCGCACGAAAATGCCGTCGCGCCTCAACATGCCGTCCGGGGTCTTCGACGAGTCATAGGAAATCGCGCCCCGCAAAAACCACACGCGAGACGAACTACGTGCCGGTGCCGGCAAAGACCACGGCGATGGTGCGCAGGATGATCTTGAAGTCCAGCCAGATGCTCCAGTTCTCGATGTAGGTGACGTCGAGGGAAACATAGCTGGAAAACGATGGATCCTGGCGGCCCTGCACCTGCCACAGTCCGGTAATTCCCGGAGTGACATCCAGGCGGCGGAGGTGGCTGAGGTCGTATTTGCGCACTTCGCCGGCCAACGGCGGGCGCGGGCCAACGATGCTCATGTCGCCGGCCAGGACGTTGAAGAACTGCGGCAGCTCGTCCAGCGAATACTTGCGCAGGAACCGTCCCAGGCGAGTGATGCGCGGATCGTTCGAGATCTTGAAGAGCACGTCGTCGCGCTCATTCATGTGCATGATCTCGGCGCGGCGGGTTTCTGCATCCCGCACCATGGTGCGGAACTTGATGCAGCGGAAGACCACTCCCTTTTTGCCGATGCGCTCAGAGGTGTAGAAGACCGGGCCGGACGAATCGAGCTTGATGGCGATGGCGACGGCCACCAGCAAGGGCGACATTAGAATAAGCGCCAGGACGGAGAATACGGAATCGAAGACGCGTTTGAAGAAGAGCTCCAGTTCCGGCACTTCGCCGCGATGCAGCGGCATGGTGGGAAACTGGCCGATGTACTCGATGGGGCTGTCCCAGGCCACGGAGTCGTAAATTTCGGGGACCACGCGTAGATCCACGCCGTGAACGCGCGCCTGCTCCAGCGCTTCCTGAACGATGCGGCGTTCGCAGGGCGTGGTGAAAAAAATCTCGTCGATAAATTGCTTGCGGGCATCTTGGAAGAGAGAATTGAGCGTGCCCACGACGTCGCCTGGCGGTAACAGTGCGTGAGAAACGGAACCGGGAAGCTCGATGAAGCCTTTGAAGGTGTATCCCAGATGCCGGATGCTGTCGAGATGGTGGCGAAGGGCTTGCGCCTCAGATCCGGTGCCCACAATGAGCACGTTGCGCGTATCCAGACCGCGGTCGAAGCGCCGATAGAGGAGCACGCGATAGATGAGCCGCCGCAAGCCCAGGGCAATTGCGACCAGGAGCACCGTGCTGATCACGATGCCGCGCGGAATGTCGCTGGCATGCACCAGGTAAAGCGCGCCGGTGAGCAGCAGGCCTGATGTGAAGCATGCCTGCGCACTGAGTCTTTGCTCATGCAGGAAATTGGTCAGGCGCGCGGGCGTGTACAAGTGCATGCGGCGGCTGATGACGATGAGCGTAAAGGTGAACCCGCACAGCAGGGCCAGCAAAATCCCCATCGAACGGCCGTGAATCAGGGTCCCGTGCCAAAATCCTCTCGCTTCCTCTATGGGAGTGGTGTGAAGCTCGAAGATCGTGGTCACAGCCGCAGCAAGGCAAACCGTCAGGACATCCAGGAACATCCAAAGTTTGGCCGTGCCACGAGTGGACCGCGCGGGGCCACCCGAGACGCTCGATTCCCGTTCGGCCGACAAGGCCAAGGAAGATGACAGCCTCTGCCAAAAATCCGAACTCGCCATAGGAGAAACGCAGACCTCAAACTTTCAGAAGCGCCTGGACGGCGTGCTGCTGGGATTGATTCGCAAGGGGATAGAAACAAAGCAAAAATGCATCACAACGTCTTGAACGGGAACACGGGCCCGCTTTCCCCAATGCCGATCCTTCAAAGAAGGACACGGGAAAAGCCAGAGAGTTGCGCTCGGTTAATTTTTCCGGGCCGCCCCGGCGCCCCCGGGGGGCCGGCCTCTTCAATGCATCAGGCCACCGCAACATACACGTACCAAAGCATAACCCCTCGCGAGTGAGGAAAGCCTGACGCGAACGGGGCTTGATCCGAGCAAACATCTGCATAAAGAGAAGAACCGTATTGCTTGGTCTTGGGGCCCTTTAGGCGATGAAAAATATTCGCAATAAAGCAATCTATACAGGTTCTTGCAAGCAGATCACGTGGGGGGTCCGTGAATTGTTGCCCCACCAGTTTTGACACATTCCAGACGCAATTGGTTTTCTTACGCTTCGCCCAATAAAGTAAGGGGCTGCAAGAAAAATTGCAAGGCCTATCAATTACGAGAGACAGCAACGAGCCGGTTACTGAGCGGTCTCTCTATCTGTCTTATAGTTCTCACATCTTACAGCACGGTGGTTACAAAAACAATAAAGTCTTTATTCCGTGGGCAATAGGTAAGCGTCCAGCTTCAAAAACTGCTGGATATCAGGATCTTTGGAAGCAAGAAACGCCTCGAGGGGGCCGAAGAAGAGCGCCCTCCCCTGGTGCAAAAAGAGGACCGCATCCGCCAGCTGGCGGGCGAAGCGAGTGTCGTGCGTGACCACGATGCTGGTGAAGCCCAATTGATGCTTGAGGCGCTGAATGAGGCCGCCCAATCGGCGGGCAATCAGGGGATCGACCATGGTGGTGGGCTCGTCGTAGAGCACGATTTCAGGTTGCGCGGCCAGAGCGCGTGCCATAGCCACTGCACGCTTGCGCCCAGTGGATAGGCTGGCCGGCAGGACCTCGGTCACATCGTCTGCCCCAACCAGGCCGATCAGCCGGCCTACGATCTGATCCACCTGGTCGTCGTCCAGACCTCCGCGCTCGCGCAATGGGAAGGCCACATTTTCGCCCACACTGAGCGAGTCGAATAATGCGCCATTCTGGAAGACCATGGTGACGCGCTTGCGGATGGCGCGCATGCCCTCTTCGCCAAGGCCGATGACCTCTTGGCCCTCGACGCGAATAGAACCCGAGTCGGGCTTGAGAAAACCCATGATCATGCGCAACGACACCGATTTGCCGACACCGCTGCGGCCAAGAATGCACAGCGTTTCGCCCCGATTGACCGAGAAGCTCACATCATCGAGCACGGGGCGGCCATCGAAAGAGATGGAGACATCGCGGAATTCGATGATGGGTTCCGAAGGCGCTTCGGACCGTTCGGACAACGGCGATTGCGGTTCACCCTTGCCGGCCAGGGCGTCAAGTTCCGCCTCCAGCGGCTGCAACGGTTCGGGATGGGAGGAAGTGTCCGACATGCCTTAGAGAACAGATTACGCGATGCGCCGCCCCCCGAAGCGTGTCCCCCGGAGCGTGTCAGAGAGCGCCTCGGCCCGATCCAGATCGTCCGAGGTATTCAGATTGAGAAACCAGCGAACCGGGGGCAGCCCCATCGGATGGGAAGCCTCGCCGCTCTGGACGAGCAGTTCGGCGGCGACGCTGCTGACGGGCTGGCCCAGGGCTGCGGAAGCCGCCTGGAACGCGGAAAAACAGCCGTACCGCTGTGAGTCGAGCTCGTTTTGGAGCGCTGGCAGTGCGATGCGGTCGAGAACTGCAGGAAAAGTCTGTGTAAAACCCGAAACCGAGGGAACGGTGACGGCGGAGCCGGTCATTTGGGCGTGGTGGAGAAGATAAACAAGGAGTGAGGGCGGAAGAAGAGGGAGATCGACGGGCAGAAACACGGCGTAGCGCACGGAGATGATCGAGAGTGCGGTGCAAATGCCGGAAAGAGGGCCGAGGCCCGGTGAGGCATCCTCGATGACTGGCGCGAAGGCTTCGACAGACGCGCGGGCAGGCGAGGCGGCGCCGGCGATCATGGCCGGAAGGCCGGCCTCCTCAAGGATGGAGAGCGCATGCGCGAACAAAGGCCTGCCCGCAAACTCCATGAGCGCCTTGTCCCGGCCCATGCGGCTGGATTGGCCGCCCGCAAGCACGAATCCAATGGCATCGGGCTCCGCATCACTCTGCGCCGGACCTCGCCCGGCTGGATTCAACTGCCGACCTCCTCAAGGAAACGGATGAGCGACACGATGCCCAGTTCGAAGTTCTTCAGGTTGAACTTCTCGTTGGGCGCGTGGAGATTGTCGTCGGGCAGACCGAAGCCCATCATCACGCTGGGCAGGCCCAGGTTGCGATCGAAGTCGCCGACGATGGGAATCGAGCCGCCGGAACGGATGAAGACGGTGTCCTTGCCCCATACCTCATGCAGGGCGCGCGTGGCGGCCTGGATGTAGCGGTTGTTGACGGGAATCAGGCAGGGGTCGCCCGAGTGAATCAGCCGCACCTCCACGTCGACACCGGCGGGGGCAATCTTCTCCACATAGCTCTTGTAGAGTTCGAATGCCTTGGCGGGGGTCATACCGGGAACCAGGCGCATGGAAACCTTGGCAACGGCCTTGGCGGGGATCACCGTTTTGGCGCCGGTGCCGGTAAAGCCGCCGGGAATGCCGTGCACGTCGACCGTGGGCCGCGCCCAGGTACGTTCCAGAACACTGTAGCCGGCCTCGCCGACCAGTTGCTTCGAGCCCACCTCAGCTTTGCGATACTCCTCCTCGTCGAAGGGAAGGCTGCGCCACGCGGCCAGCTCCTCGGGGCCGGGAGGAATGATGCCGTCGTAGAAGCCGGGGATGAGGATGTGGCCGGTCTCATCCTTGAGCTTGGCGATGATTTGGCAGATCGAGACAAATGGATTGGGCGCCGCGCCGCCGTACATGCCGGAGTGCAGATCGGTCTTGGCGCCGCGCACTTCGAGCTCGGTGTAGATCATGCCGCGCAAACCGACACAAAGCGTGGGCAGGCCGGGCGCAAAAAGCTCGGTGTCAGAAACCAGCGCGAAGTCGGCCTTGAGGTCGGCGGGCTTTGAGGCAACGTACTCTGCGATAGCCTCTCCTCCCACTTCCTCTTCGCCCTCGAAGAGCACGCGCACATTGAGGGGTAGCGAGCCGTTGGCGGCCAGTAGAGACTCCAATGCCTTGACCTGAGCGACCACCTGGCCTTTGTCGTCGACCGCACCGCGCGCGTAGATGTTGCCGTTGCGCTCGGTGGGCTCGAAGGGCGGTGAGAGCCACTCGTCGAGCGGATCGGGCGGCTGCACATCGTAGTGGCCGTAGATGAGCACGGTGGGCTTGCCGGCCGCGTGCAGCCAATCGGCATAGACCAGCGGATGCCCTTCGCCCTCAATCAGGCGCGCATTCTCCATGCCGATGCGCTTCAGCTCGGCGAGCAAGGTTTCGGCAGCCTTGCGGCAATCGTTCTTGTGCTCGGGATCCGTGGAGATGGACGGAATGCGCAGCAGGGCCTTCAGTTCATTCAGAAAACGGGGGTGGTTTTGGCGGGCAAAAGCAACGGCAGAAGAAGACATCGAATTGCTCCCTTCAAAGAATCGGACAGATGAGAGTATAGACTGGCAAGGCCGGGAGAGGCGCTGACGACCGCTTCAATACCGCGCCACGGCGGGATCGACTTCCTTGGACCAGGCGTCGATGCCGCCGCGCAGCGATTGTGCCTTCTCGAAACCCTGGCGGCGCAGCCATGTGGTGACGTTCATGGAGCGCACGCCGTGATGGCAGACGATGACCAGCCGCTCGTCAATGTCGAGTTCCTTTTGCGCGCGGGTTGGCACTTCGCTCATCGGCAGGTGCAGGCTGCCCTCGATGCGCGTGGTGGCGAACTCCCATGGCTCGCGCACGTCCACGAGCCGGGCGCCCTTTTCGCGCAGGATTTGCGCAGCTTCAGTGGGGGAGATTTCGTAGCTTAGCATGATTCCAGTTTAGAGGTTGCGCCGCACGCAGAGGACCTCCTGTTGCGGCCATACGAGGCAGAGAGCGTCTTTCGCCAGTGCCACGGGCAAAAAGGTAAGCTAAAGGATGAACGGAACGCCCCTATGCAGAACGCCGTGAAGGTGTTGATCGCCGAAGACGAACCCAATGCGCTGGCCGGGCTGGCGGAGCTGATCTCCGGATGGGGATACCGCACCGAGACCGCGCGGGATGGCGTGGAGGCGTGGGAAAAGGCGCTGGGGTGGGATCCGGCCATTGTGGTGACGGACCTGAAGATGCCGCGGCTCGACGGCATGGGACTGCTGGCCAAGCTCTCAGAAGGCGGCGTGGGCTTGAGCGCCAACATGGCCGTGGTGGTGCTCACCGCCATGGGCTCCATTCAACTGGCCGTGGAGGCCATGAAGCTGGGTGCCTACGACTTTCTGCAAAAGCCGGTGGACGCGACGCGGCTGAAGACCATTCTGGCCAACGCAACAAGACAACGAGAAACAGCGATTGAACTCGAAGTGGCGCGAAGGCGGCTGCGCGAATCGGGGGTGCTGGGTGCGTTGGTGGGCAGCTCGCGGCAGATGCGCGAGATTTTCGGGTTGATCGAGCAGATTGCGCCGTCGAACGTTTCGGTGCTGATCACCGGCGAGAGCGGCACAGGCAAAGAGCTGGTGGCGCGCACGCTCCACGAGCTGAGCCGGCGTAAGGCGCGGCCGTTCGTCGCAGTGAATTGCGCGGCGATTCCGGAAACGCTGATTGAGAGCGAAATCTTCGGCCATGAAAAGGGCGCATTCACGGGTGCAATGGAGCGCAGGGCCGGATGCTTCGAGCTGGCCTCGGGCGGCACAATGCTGCTGGACGAGGTGGGCGAAATGCCGGCCGGAACGCAGGCCAAGCTGCTGCGCGTGCTGGAAGAGCGCAAGCTGCGGCGGCTGGGCGCGCGCACCGAGCTGGACGTGGACGTGCGCGTGCTCGCGGCCACCAATCGCGATCCGCGCCACGCCGTGGCGGAAGGACATTTGCGCGCCGACCTCTTTTACCGGCTCAACGTCTTCAACATCCACATGCCTCCGCTGCGCGAGCACATGGAAGATTTGCCGGCCATGGTGGAGGCGATGACGAGCGACATGAACCAGAAGCACGGGCGCAACGTGTCCGGGGTCTCGGCGTCCATGTTGGATCGGCTGATGGCATACAACTGGCCGGGCAACGCGCGCGAGCTGCGCAACACCATCGAGCGCGCGGTGGTCCTTTGCCCCGATGGCGCGCCGCTCGATACCGGGCATCTGCCCCAAGGATTCGGCGCGGACCAGGGCCGGGAATCTCCTGCGCTGGATGGAAGCGTGGTGACGGTGCGCGTGGGCGCAACGGTCGGCGAGGCCGAACGGCTGCTCATCCTGCGCACGCTCGAGGCCACGGGCCAGAACAAAACGCGCGCCGCCGAGATTCTGGGCGTTAGCCTGAAGACACTGCACAATAAATTGAAGGAATATGGCCGGGAGCGGGAGCTATAGGCCGGGTGAATCCGGAATCCCGTTGAAAATCGAAACCCCATGCGCCTGAAGACCAAACTCGTGCTGGCCATTTCGGCCCTGGTGTTCCTCATCGCCGGGCTGGTGTCGCTGCTCTACGTGCACCAGCTCGTGAAAGCGGCAGTGCAGCAGACCTACTACACGAACTGGATGGTGGCGCAGCAGGTGCGGTTCGCGCTGAAGAATGCGCTGGAGAGCGGCCTCCGGGACCGCACGGTCGATCCCAACAATCCGGGCGAGCTGCAGGAATTGGTGGCCGAGACGGTACGCAACGATGTGCAGTTGCAGGCGGTTCTCCAGTCAGTGAACCGTTATTCGCCCACCGTGTACGACGTCAACATCGGCGACAGCAAGGGCGTGACGCTGCTCAGCACCAACCCCGACAACGAAGGCAAGCCGCTGCCCTCGCGCCCCAACTACGCACTGCTGCTCAGGGCCAATCCCCTGCGCATGATGACCGAGGCCTTTCGAGAGCCGACGGTCTTTGACGTGGTGGCGCCGCTTGAGAACGATGGCAAGCTCTTCGCCACCGTGAATGTGGGCGTGCACACGTCGCTGCTGCGCGCGGTATATGAGCCGCTGCTTAAAAATGCGCTGCGCCTCATGGCGCTGACGCTGATTGTGGCGCTGGCATCGGCGTTTCTACTGAGCAACCTGGCGCTGCGGCCCTTGACGGAGATCAGCCGGCAACTGGATCGCCTGACCGCAGCCGAGGAGGCGCCGACCGAGGGCAAAGCGGCTTCAAAAAAGGACGTGGCGGCGCTGGTCTCGACAAAAATCGAGAAGATCGGCCAACGCATGCGCAATGTGGAAGAAGTCTATTCCGCGTTGCGCGAAAATCTCGACCAGATTCTTGGCAATTTGCAGGACGGCATCCTCCTCTTCACTGAAGACAAGCGCGCCGTGCTGGTTTCAGAAGCGGCGCGCCGTTTTCTGGGCATCGACCGCGACGGCGTTCTGGGCCGGCCCGCGCGGGAGATTTTTCCCAACGCCACCGTGTTGGGACGGACGCTGCGCGAGGCCATCGACGCGGGCGCCAACATGGTGAAGGAGGAGATTCGCACCGAAAACGGGCGGCGCATTGAGGCGTCGGTGGATTTTATCTACGACGATGAAACGCACCGCGGGCTCGGCGCGCTGGTGACGCTGCACGATCTGGAATCGGCGGAGAAGATTGAATCGGAACTGGAGCTTTCGCGTCGCATGGCGGCCATCGGGCGGCTCACTTCAGGCGTCGGCCACGAGGTGAAGAATCCCATCAACGCCATCGTGGTGCATCTGGAGCTTTTGAAGTCGAAACTGGGCGATGCCGAAGGGCCGGCGGCAAGGCATCTGGAAGTGATTGACGCAGAGATCCGGCGGCTGGACCGCGTGGTGCAAACCCTGGTGGATTTCTCGCGGCCGGTAGAGCTGCAATTGCACGAACAGGACTTGCGGCTGGTGATCGGCGACGTGCTGGCGCTGGCTGCCGACGAGCTGACGACGCGGAGGGTCAAGCTCACGAGCCGCATGCCGGAGGAACCGCTGATCGCCAACGTAGACGCCGATCTGCTGAAGCAGGCGGCGCTGAATGTGATCGAGAATGGCGCACAGGCCATGCCGGAGGGCGGCCGCCTGGAAGTGGCTCTCGAAGAGGAACGGAATGGCGATGCCGCTTCGCTGCTGCCGGCGCGGTGGAATGGGGTCGAAGTTGCGCGCACCACGCATGCGGCGCCAAAGTTTGCCGTGCTGCGCATTGCCGACGAAGGCCCTGGAATTCCCGCGGAGATCCGAGAGAAGATCTTCGACCTCTATTTCACGACCAAGAGCGGGGGAAGCGGTATTGGACTCGCGATGACCTACCGCATCCTGCAATTACACCACGGCAGCGTGGACGTACAATCGAGAGAAGACGGTGGCACGGAATTCCGGCTGCGCATTCCACTCACCGCCGCGGACCGGGGACGCCGGGCTCGGCAGCCCGCGAGCGTTCCAAGCGATACGGAGTTGGGGAAATGAAGTCGCCTGTCAGGAGCGTTGCATGGCTGCTGCCGTTTTTGCTCACGGGCTGCTTTCAACTGCCGTTTCACAGGACGCGGCCGCCGCAGGCCCGGATGCTGGCGCCGCGCGTCCAGCCATCGCAGGCCATTCAACTGGTCGACATCGAGCTTCCGCCCGCGGATATGGTGCTTGCCGCGTATGCCATCTACAACATGAGGGAGGAGGCGCAGACGATCCAGCCGCCGGCTAGGCACAGGAGGGCGCCCAATCCCAATCCGGATGATGCCGTGACCGTGCCTGAGCCGCCGCCTCCAAACCCTGCCGTGAGCGCCATCGGACAACTTTCCTCGGGCGATCCGGCAACCTTCCGCTATCAGACTGAGAATTCCATTGCAGACATCGAGCGCCGGCTGAATGGCATCCATCGCACGCTGAGCGACTCCGAGCAAAAGACCGCCGATCACATCCGGGAGTTTCTGAAGCAGGCCCGGGCCGCCCTCGCCTCAGGCGATGTGGAGGGAGCGCACACGCTGGCCGCCAAGGCCCAGGTGTTGCTGGCGGAGTTGACGAAGTAGGGCTTGTTCCCGCGCCTCTGCTACTGCTCGCCCCAACTCAACTTGCTGCGCAATGCGTCAAAGAAGCCGCTGTCGCCCAGGCGGACCAGCTTGACGGTATGGCTGGAGCGGCAGCAGTGCATCTCGTCGCCGCGGCGCAGCTCAACCTTCTGCTGGCCGTCGATCGTGAGCAGCGCGACATCGGGAACGCCCTCTACGCGGACGGTAAGCGAAGCATCGCCGCGCACCACGATGGGCCGCAGCGTGAGCAGATGGGGACAGATGGGCGTAACCACCATGGCGTCCACATCCGGCGTCAGAATGGGCCCATTGGCGGCGAGCGTATAAGCCGTCGAACCGGTGGGCGTGGAGACGATGACGCCGTCGGCGCGGAAGCTGGCCACGCTCTTGCCATCCAATTCCACCGCAAAATCGCCCATGCGGGCGATATCGCCTTTGGAAACCACCACCTCATTGAGCGCCTCGAAGCTCGCGAGCTCGGCGCCTCGACGCCAAAGTCCGGCGTGCAGCATGGCCCGTTCGTCGAGACTGTGGCAGCCGGCGCACCAATTTTCGAGCGTGGCGTAGAGATCGGCGAGACGTACTTCGGTGAGGAAACCGAGAAAGCCGAGGTTTACGCTGAGAATGGGCGTGTCGACAGTGGCAAAGATGCGCGCCGCGGCCAGCAATGTGCCGTCGCCGCCAAGCACGATAACCAGCTCAGGCGCATGCAAGGGCAGTTCCGCGCGATCCACCGCCGGCGCGGCCGCAGTGTAGCTTCCGCCTTCGCGGTCGAGCACCGGCTCGTAGCCGTGCTGGCGCAGCCATGCAATCAGTTCCGGCAAAAGCCGCTTAAGCTCTTCGCGATTCGGCTTCGCAACAATGGCGACGCGGGTCATGGGTTCGAGTGTAATGGATCAGGCTGGCAGTGTACCGCGTTTTGCGTAGAGCAGAAACTCCTGGTTGCCCTCGGCGCCTGTGATGGGCGAAGGAATGGTCCCGACGGCCCGCCAACCGAGCGAACGTACGCATTCCGCCACCTTATTGATCGCCAGCTCGTGCGCGGCCGCATCGCGCACAATGCCGCCCTTGCCCACATGCTCGCGGCCCGCCTCAAATTGCGGTTTGACGAGAATCACGGCTTCCACCAGCGCCGGCGCAGCCGCCAGCACCGGTCCCAGAAGAAGCGTGACCGAGATGAACGAAACGTCCATGACCAGCAGGGTGTTTTCCTGGTTTTGGACTGGTTCTTTCAGCGATCCCGGCTCAAGCAGGCGCGCGTTGGTGCGCTCCAGGAGCCGCACGCGCGGATCGTTGCGCAGCTTCATATCGATCTGCCCGAAGCCGGTATCGACGGCAGTTACGTGCGCTGCGCCATGCTGCAGCAGGCAGTCGGTGAAGCCGCCGGTCGAGGCGCCGACGTCGAGGCACGCGCGGCCCTTGACGTCGATCTTCCAATGCTCCAGGGCCGCGGCCAGTTTCAATCCGCCGCGGCTTACATAAGGCTGATCCTCGCCGAGCAGGCGGATCGGGGAGTCCTGCGCAACCGAAGTTCCGGGCTTGTCGATCTTCTGCTCGCGGACGAGCACGCGGCCGGCAAGAATCAGCGCACGGGCGCGCTCGCGGCTGGCGACGAGGCCACGCTCGACGAGAAGCAGGTCGAGGCGGGTTTTTTCGGGGCGCGTTTTGCCCGCATCCGGCATGGACGTTGTCACTCCCCCCAAAAAATCGAGGGGCCGCTCCCCCCCTGGGGAATGGCCCTTTGGATTGTATCGAAGCTGTCGATGCCCTACGGAATAGCTGGGCCCTACGGAATGGCCTGGCATTCCGCGAGGGTGTAGTTCGCACCGTAGGTAGTAACCATGGTCGATGGCGAAAGGTTGCATGGCTGGCCGTAGCCCGGCACGCGGCTGCTGTAATTGTTATTGCCGCTGTTGCCGTTCTGCGACGTGGTGCGCACATCCACTACCGTGCCTTCCACCAGAACCGTCGTGTCTACCAGGTCGGTTACCGTCGGGCTCGACTCGATGATGGTGATATACGGGCTGTCGGGCGAGCCCACGTAGACCTTGGCGTACTCGGAGTTCTGGGTGTTCACCACGGTGCGCGGATGGCCGACCACGGTGATGGTCTTTTCCACCGTGTACGTGGACAGGTTGACCACTGTCACCGTGCCATTTTGCGCCCCATCATTCTGGTTCGCGGTATAGGCCTTGCTACCGTCGTTAAGAACCGTCACGCTGGCCGGATTTGGTGTGGCCGTATTGCCCACCGGAATGGTAATCACGGTGCCAAAACCGCCCGTGATCGCGCCGCAAGCGGCATAGGTGGTGCAATTGTTGTTGGCGTAGGTGTTGGAGTCGTTGCCGTACTCATCCAGGGCGACGTTGATGACACTGACGGTTCCGCCGTCGTAATTGGCCACGATGAGCTGCTGGGTCGCGGAGTTGTATTCCGCGTAAACAGGCCCCGAGCCAGTGGGAAGCTGGATGGACGGGTGGCACGTCACCCATTGCCCGTTTTGATTCTGGAAGGGCGTGCAGGTATCGAGCGTGTTGTTCCTGCTGTTGATGACCGTAATGGTGTCGTCGCCCCGATTGAGCACAAACAGGCGCTGCTGGTCGCTGGACGGCACGGCAAATACCGGGCACTTGCCCACCGGGATCGCCGGATCCGTCGTATTGCTGGAAATTTCGACCGGCGTTGCCACGCCATTCGCGCTCACCGTTCTGGGCGAGAGGTTGCACGTCATCGGCGCTGAATTCGAGACGTTCTGGCTCAGGACGTATTCGCGCTGGCCGGAAAGGGTCGGGGACCCGGCGATAAACATCGGCATGGTCGCGGAGCTCGTGGACGTCGCCACCGGAATCGCGAGCTTGAATGCCTGCGGCGATCCTTGAAAGAGATCGACCACATCGCCATTCAGATCGGTGGCCCAAAGCCCGGACGATGGCGGCATCAGGTTCACGATCTGCGCGGTCGGCGACAAAGTGGAGAAGGAAACGTTCTTGGTCTGCAGCGAGGTGGTAATGGCAAAGTTGGAGAGCGTGCCATCGCTGTTCACGGTATAGCCGGTGGCGCCCAGTTCATCGAGGGTGAAAGCAGTCGGTCCGGGACCGATGGTTGCCTCGGTCAAAATCGAATCGCCTGAGTAGTCGATGAGGGTGACCACGCCATCGGTGCTCTTACCCGTGGAAGAAACAACCACGGTGTACGATGTGGGCTGCGCGGCCGGGCCGCTGCTGGGCACCGGGGTGACCGTCGGCCTGTAGTTGTCGCCACAACCTGCAATCAATACGGCAATTGCAAGTGCCCCGCCTGCCTGGGCCAACAGTGCGCGCCCCTGGCCTGAAATCATGGGAAAAAGCCTCATTGCGGAATCTTTCCTGCTTCTTTGGTGATTGTAAATCAGCCGGGCGGGGAAAACCGCGTCCCCCGCGCCTGCACTTTCTTGCGACGCGGGAAGAGGGGATTGGTCATCCGCCGTCACCGTGCACTTTTTGCCGGGCGCAGGCACGGGATACGATGAAACGTGGCTGAAAAGAATCTGACCTGGCAATCGAAGCTCGTGTTGCTTGCCGTATTGCCTTTTGCGGGCACGGAAGTGGTGCTTGACTGCAATTGGTGGGCCTCTCAGGCGGCTCCGGTCGCCATCTGGACCATCGGCCTCAGCGCCCTGCTGGGGCTGGTCACCTGGAGGCTGCGGGCGGCCACTCCGGCAGCCGCGCTCACCGGCATGCTGATCACCGCCAGCCTCATGTTTTCCACCGTTGTGGTTCCCTATGAGCCCTGGCATACCGCCCTCGTTCCCACACTCGCCGTTTCCCTGCTCGCATTCGCTGCCACGCGTACCGGCCGGCGGCAAAAGGAGCGGCTCGGAACCGCGGAGGGGCGCAGGGGACGGTCGGCCTCTCAAGTTGCGGCCAACCTGGGCCTGGCAGCGCTGGTTTCGAGCAGTCCCGTGCAAACCTGGCTAATGGATTCCCGCTGGGTGCCCCACTATGCCGTTACGCAGAACCTCTCGTTTGCCCTGGCGGTGGCTGCGCTGGCTGAGGCTGCGGCCGACACCGCCTCCTCGGAGATCGGGCAGGTGCTCGGCGGGCGTCCGCGCATGATCACATCGTTCAAGGCGGTCGATCCGGGCCGCGACGGCGCCATCAGCCTGACCGGTTCCCTAGCCGGGGTGGTTGCCGCGGCCATCGTTGCGTACGCAGGAATGTGGGCGCTCGGCGGCGGCTGGAAAATGTTTTGGGTAGGCTGCGCAGGATCTGTCTTCGGCCTCTTCTTCGACAGCCTGCTGGGAGCAACGCTGGAGGAACGCGGCTTGCTGAACAACGACGCGGTAAATTTTCTGTCGACGGCAAGCGCAGCGGGGTTTGCACTTTTCTTGCTGGCGCTTATTCCTCATCCGGGCGTCGGATAGCAGATTCCATTCTTAACTGGCTCGCCGACCTGCTGACTTGCCGACTCGCTGACTCGCTCAATGTAAGTGCAGCCGCCACAAAGTGTAACTGAGAATCTCGTGGGCGATGCGCGCGCCTTCCTGCGTTTTTTCCTCCGTGGCCGGGCGCGATCGCGGCGAAGTCAGGACATTGAGCCCATCGGCGGCGCAAATGGCGTGAATGCGGAACATGTGCGTGTCGTCGCTGACCACCACGAGTCGGTGCAGGCCGTTGACGCGCGCGATGACGGCGATGCGGCGAGCCGATTCCTCGGTGTTGCGGCTCTCGGTTTCGGCAATGATGGCGTCTTCCGGCACGCCCTTGCTCATCAGGTATTCGCGGCCGACGGAACCCTCGGTGTATTGATCGCCGCCGGGGCCCCCCAGCGTGATGATCAGCGGAGCGATGCCGCGATGGTAAAGCTGGAGCGCGTGGTCCAGACGGGCGCGGTAGACCGGGGAGGGCCGGCCATCGTACTCCGCCGCGCCCAGCACGCCGATGGCATCAGCGGGCGCAGCCTGATCCTGATGCGCGTAGCGCTCGATTTGCGCGTAGATCCAGTCGATCCATCCCAACGTGCCGGCCACGAGAAGCAACACGAGCAGCGTCGCAATGCGAAGAGCGGTATGATGACGTCTCGGGTTGGATTGGGCAGACATAAAACAGGGTTCAGGTTTCAGGGGTCAGGTTTCGGAGAAAGGTGATAAGTTCGCAGTTCATGGTTCGCAGTTCCTAGTTTCGCACTCCGTCACACCCCGCGAACCCTCAGCCCCTTAGTCCCTCAGTCCCGCCTTCTTGTTCCCTGTTCCCTAATCCCCGTCTTTCCTACCGCTCGAGTACCATGACGATTTCGTGTGTCGGGATCGCGCCCTCGCGCAAAATCTCCCACCGTCCCGCTCCCAGCGAAAGATCGACGATGGTGGTGGGCTGCGCCCGGCCGGTGGGGCCGCCGTCAATGATGAGGGGAATGCGATCGCCGATCTGATCGCGGACGCAGGCGGCGTTGGTACACTCCGAGGCGCCCTGCAGATTGGCCGAGGTCGCCGTGATGGGCAGCCCGAAGCGCTCCACCACCGCGCGCGCAATGGCCGCGTCGGGCACGCGCAGCGCCACGTTGCCGGTGTTGGCCGTGGAGCGCAGCGGAAGCTTGGTTCCGGCGCGGACAATGATGGTGAGCGGGCCGGGCCAGAAGCGATCGGCCAGCTTGTCCAGCAGCGGGTCGGTGTCGCGCGCCAGTTCATAGGCCTGGGCCAGGCCGGAGATCAGCAGCGAAAGCGGCTTGTGCTTCTGGCGGGTCTTGATCTGATAGATTTGCTCGACGGCGTACAGGTTCACCGGGTCTACGGCCAGGCCGTAAAACGTGTCGGTGGGCAAAGCAACCACACCGCCTTTGCGCAGGCAGGAGACGATGTAATCGATCCGGTCCGGTTGGGGTTCATCGGGATGAACGCGCAATATTTCCGCCGACAAGCAGGCCTACCTCGGTCCCCGAATAGAAAGAAGACGTTACAAGATCGGAAACTATCACAGCACCAGCCGCGGTGCAAGTTTCAATGCAGCTCCCAGCCTCTGGCCTCTAGCTCCTGGCCGCCAGATTCCAGCCTCGCGCACTCAGGATCGGGCTGGCTTGTGGCGCAAAACGCGCCTGAAACCGCTTGTGAATTCGTCGCACGAAGGGCTAGTAGCTAGAAGCTAGTAGATGCTCTTAGAATCGGCACAGCGCCCAGAGGAGGCCGCTCGATGGCGGTTCGCGTGGTGGAAAGCAAGGACAATGCGCGTCTGAAAGAGCTGCGCAAGGCGTTGGCCGCCGCCGGCCGCAGTGCAAAGGGCCGCGTGGGGATCGAGGGGCCGCATCTCCTCGAAGAAGCGCTGCGCGCGGGTCTCCGCGTGAAGACCATTTTTGTGGCGCAAGGTGCCGAGCGGCTGCTGGACACGCTACCCGTGCCGCAGGAGACCGAGATTCTGCGGCTACCGGCGAAGCTGCTCGATTCTGCGCTGGCCACCGAAACACCGCAACCGATTGCCGCGCTGGTCGAGCCGCCCGATTGGTCGTGGCCGCACATCCTGGGCGACCGCCGAAAGGGCGCGGCGCTTGTCGTCGTGCTCGCCGGCCTTCAGGATCCCGGCAATCTAGGCACCATCTTGCGCTCGGCAGAGGCCTTTGGCGCCGACGGCGTGGTGAGCCTGCCGGGAACGGTCAGCGCGTGGAACCCGAAGGCGGTGCGCGCCTCGGCGGGAAGCGTCTTTCGCGTTCCCTTGCTTGCGGTCAGCCAAAGGGAGTGTCTTGAAGAACTGCATGAGGCCGGAGTGAAGATTCTTGCCACAACCGTGCACGCCGCCCAGCCCGCCGAATTAGTCAATATGGCCGGCCCGGTGGCACTCATCATCGGCAACGAGGGCAACGGCGTGGCCGATGAACTGGCGGCGCAGGCCGACGCCAGAATTACGATTCCCTGCCCCGGACCGGTGGAGAGCCTGAACGCCGCAGTGGCGGCCAGCGTGCTGTTGTATGAGGCGGCGCGGCAGCGTGCGGCCAGGAGTGGCGGACCGGCGGACCATCGAGGAGCGCGGCGATGAGTTTGTTTGGCGAAACTCCAGCCCGGCCGACCCACTCATCCAAAGGTGTGTCCCGCGAAATGGCGCCTCTGGCGGAACGCATGCGCCCGCGCAACCTAGACGAACTGCTCGGCCAGGAGCACCTGGTCGGCCCCGGCAAGCCGCTGCGCGTGCAGATCGAGCGCGATGATGCCAGCTCCATGATCTTCTGGGGTCCGCCGGGCGTGGGCAAAACCACGCTCGCCAAGATTATTGCCGAAACCACCAAGGCCAGCTTCATCGAGTTCTCGGCGGTCACCAGCGGCATTAAAGAGATCAAGCAGGTGATGGTTGACGCCGCGCGTGCGGCCGAGATGCACTCGCGCACTATTCTCTTCATCGACGAGATTCACCGCTTCAACAAAGCGCAACAAGACGCGTTTCTGCCCTACGTGGAGCGCGGAACCATCCGGCTCATCGGTGCGACCACGGAGAATCCCTCGTTCGAAATCATCTCCGCGCTGCTCTCGCGCTGCCGCGTGTATGTGCTGGAGCCGCTCAAGGAAGAACATATCGTGACGCTGCTCAAACGCGCGCTCGCCGATAAGGAACGTGGCCTGGGCGCGCTCGAGCTTACGGCCGACGACGAGGCGCTGGAGCTGATTGCGAGCTACTCAAGCGGCGACTGCCGCTCGGCCTACAACGCCCTCGAAGTCGCCGCGCAGCTCGTCCAATACGAGAAGAAAATCACCAGGGCCGTGGCGGCCGAAGCGGTGCAGAAGCGCGTGCTGATGTACGACAAGGCCGGCGAGGAGCACTTCAACTTGATCTCGGCGCTGCACAAGAGCGTGCGCAACTCCGATCCCGACGCCGCACTCTATTGGCTGGGACGCATGCTTGCCGGGGGCGAAGATCCGCTGTATCTGGCGCGGCGCATCGTGCGCATGGCGGTTGAGGACATCGGCCTGGCCGCACCCGAGGCGCTGAACCTGTGCCTCTCCGCAAAGGACACCTACGATTTTCTTGGCTCACCGGAGGGTGAGCTGGCGCTGGCCGAAGCCGTGGTGTATCTCGCGCTCGCGCCCAAATCGAACTCCGTGTACACGGCCTGGGGAGCAGTACAGAACGACATCGAGCACACGCGCCAGGAGCCGGTACCGCTGCATCTGCGCAATGCGCCCACGCGCCTGATGAAGGATTTGGGCTACAGCGAAGGCTACCGCTACGCCCACGACGAAGATGGCAAAGTGGCCGATATGGACTGCTTGCCCGACTCGCTCGAAGGCCGCCGCTGGTACCACCCCACCCAGGAAGGCCGCGAGAAGCAGTTGGCCGCGCGGCTCGAAGAGATTCGCAGAATCAGGGCGGGAAAACGCGGTGGAAAATAGTTTCTCGCGCCGAAGGCACTAACCACTCAGGCCGTCCACGGACTCGTCCGCGGGCGGCCTGAACCTATTCCCTGTTCCCTAATCCCTGCTTTTTAGTTCGCGTACTTCACCGAGCAGCCATATGAGCGCGTGTAGGCGTGTGCCACCGGCTTGCCTGCCATGGCTTCCATCAGCGCGTCGTTCAGATAGTTGTCGGCGCCCTTGATGTCGGCGGGGTCGGGCGTGGGGCGGTCATCGATCGCGCCCTCGTAGATCAACTTGTCCTCAGGATCGATCACGTACATCTCGGGCGTGGTCTTGGCGCTGAAGAGATGGCCCAGTTTGCCCTCGGGATCCATGAGCACCGCGGTGGGCACGGCGTGCATTTGCTTGAGATACGCGTTCTCCTCGGCATCGGTCACGTAGCCCTGCTGGCCCGGCGCCGAAGAGATGACTGTGAACCAGACCACGCCTTTCGCTGTCCATTCTTTTTGCAGCGATTGCATGTTGCCGCTGACGTAGTGCTTCCTGGTGTAGGGGCAGCCCTGATTGTGCCATTCGAGCACCACGTACTTGCCGCGGTATACGCTGAGCGAGTGCGTTTGGCCGTGCGAATCGGTCGCGGTGAAGTTGGGCGCGGGCGAGCCCACCACCGCCTGGGCTCCGGCCGAAACGGGCACGAGCGCAACCGCAAGCGCCGCCACGCCTGCAAAACAAGAGAGTGATTTCATGAGAGTCGACCTCCTGACCGTGGGGAGTTCGGACGTGCGACGTACGGGGAATAGGCGATCGGTCCAGAACCGATCACGCGTCCAGCTTACTGCTGTTTGGACGGGGAAGCGCTGGCCGGAGTTGCAGCCCCAGTCGGGAGCTTGTTGATGGCTTCCAGAACGATGCCGGGCGTAAGCACCTGCGGCAGGAGCCGTGGGCTCTCTTGCCCAGGGGCATATAGCGCGTAAACTGGTACCCCGCTGCGGCCCAGCGCCGTAAGTGCCTGTGTGATGGCGGGATCCTCGCGGGTCCAATCGGCCTTGAACAGCGCCACATCCCTTGCTCCAAACGCCTGCATCACTGCGGGTTGGCTGAGAGCGACGCGCTCGTTGACCTGGCAGCTTAGGCACCAGCTCGCGGTGAAATCCACAAAGACCGGCTGCCCGGCGGCAAGCGCGCGCTGGACGGCCTCGGCCGACCAGGGTTGCCAGGCGGTACTGCGTGCAGCGGAGCTCTCGGAGGAGGGCTGTCCCATTAAGTCCGCAGGCGTCATTGCAAGCTCTCTGGGCGTGGTGATACAGGCAACAAGCGCGGTGAGCAGAAGAAGCGCGGCGACGAGGGTTGCCCAGCGCTGCGCCGGCCAGCGGCCCAGGAACCATCCGGCGATGGCGAGCAGCAGAAAGATGGCGAGCAACGCCAGCAATAAGTTGGCGCCATAGGCTTGCGCCACGACCCAGGTGAGCCAAATGACGGTGCCGAAGATGGGCACTGAAATCACCTGCTTGAGAATGTCCATCCACGCGCCGGGCTTGGGCAGCACGCGGGTCCATGCGGGCTGCAGGGTGAGCGCCACATAAGGCGCGGCCAGGCCGAGAGCAAGCGCGGTGAAGATCGCGAAGGTGACGGCGGCAGGCTGGGCGAGCGCGTAGCCAATGGCCGCTCCCATGAACGGCGCCGTGCAGGGCGTGGCCACGATGACGGCGAGGACCCCCGTGAAAAAGCTGCCCGCGTAGCCCTGTTTCGCGGCCAGAGAGCCTCCGGCGCTGGTCAGCGTGAGGCCGATCTCGAATTGCCCGGCCAGCGAGAGGCCGAGAAAGAACAGCAGCGCCGCCATGAGCGCGAGAAAGACCGGCGATTGGAACTGGAATCCCCAACCCAGTGTGGCTCCGGCGGCGCGCAGCTCGAGCAGCGCGGCAACGAGCGCCCAGAACGAGACGAGAATGCCCGCGGTGTAGACCAGGCCGTGCGCGCGCAGTTTATACCGTTCCTCTGCGCCCGATTGCACCAGCGCCAGTCCCTTCAAAAACAGCACGGGAAAGACGCACGGCATGAGGTTGAGCATCAGTCCGCCGAGAAAAGCGAAGAAGACCGTGCTGGCGAGCGCACCGAAAGAGAAAACAGGCGCGGCCGGCGGCGCGGCGACGGTTCCAGGCAGCGCGACGATCTCGTAATTGCGGCCGCCTGCGAGTTCGAGTACGCCCTTCAGTTGCGCGGGGTTCGACGCCAGGTTAGCGTCTTTCTTGAGGTCGAGGACTAGGCCGGTTGCCGTTGGCGCCACCGTTTGCGGCGCGGGATTGTCGAGGACGTCCGCATCTTCGGGGAAAAATGCGGCCTGGGTTTCGCGTTGGCCAGTCGTGACGGCGAGGCGGAAGCCACTGGGCGTGGGCTGGAAGACGGCAGTGTCGCCTGAAGGCAGGGGCGACGGCAGATCCCTTGTCAGACGATCCCATAGGATCCGGTCCGGAGATGGGGCTTCACCCGTGACAGCATCCCATGAAACGTAGCGGGATGTCTCCAACTCTGCCTTGCCTGGAATACACACCTCGCGGCAGACGAGCCAATCGACCTTAGCGTGGAGAACAGCTGTCCCACGTCTCACCGCCTTGGCGACGTTGAGCCTCGCGGGAAAGAGCACTTCATACTCATAGCCGAAGTCCATCAAGGGCCCGAGCGGCAGGCGCTTCGGTGCAGGGAATTGCATCGGAGTGGCGCTGATGCCTTTGGGAAGCGTCCAGTGAATATGCGGCGGTTCTCCAGAATCACCTGCATTCTTCCAGTAGATGTGCCAGCCAGGTTCCAGCTTGAAGTAAAATCCAACGTCTGACGTGTCGTCTTGAATCAGCGTGGGATCCGGAATCACTAGCTGCACATGGAGATGCGGAGCGTCGGCAGAATCTGATGCGGCGCGTGCGTGCGCCACTACGGCAAGCATGGTGACAAACGCGAAAATCAACCGGAAACGGCGCATGGCGAAGAGAAAATCGGGCTTCATCTGGTTGGACTCAGTGTACCGGTTGAAAGTCGCATTCCGCGCCGGCCTAGCTGACTTGCTGGCTCGCTCGCTCCGCCAACTCCGCTAGCTCCGTTTTCCGTGCAATTCCGGCCGGGCCACGTGCTCGCGGAAAATGCAGTCGTTCTGCACGCACTTCACTCCGGCGGCGCGGGCGCGGGCCACGGCCGCGTCGTGAATGACCCCGTCCTGCAGCCAGAGATACGGAATGCCGAGCCGAATCACGTTGTCAACAATGGCGGGAACGTGTTCGGACGCGCGGAAGACGTCGGCAAGATCGATTCCCTGCCCCGTTTGCTCGCGTGCCGCGGCCTGCGCAGTGTCGAGGTCCGGATAGCAGGGCCTGCCGAGGACCTCTGTAATTGCAGGATTGACGGGAAAGATGCGATAGCCGCTCTGGGCAAGGTAGCGGCCCACGTTGTGGCTGGCGCGCCAAGGCTTGTTGCTCATGCCCACAACGGCGATGTTGCGCGCGTTGCGCAGCATTTCGTCAATGAGGTCGCGGCAGTTGGTCGGCATAGTGGTTAGTGGTTAGTTTTCCCCGGCTTTCTTGTTCCCTTGTTCCCTCGTTCCCTGCCGGGGTCCCCGGCGGGTGATATTTGCCCGCTGGGGTGGCTTGCTCCCGGCTTTCCTCACACTTCCAAATCGTCTTCCGCGCCTGTCGCCACTGCGGTACCGCGGCGCTTGGCGAGCAGATAACCGCGCAAGAACGGCTCCAGATACCCGTCCAGCACCTTGTCCACATCGCCCACTTCGACCTTGGTGCGGTGATCTTTGGCCATGCGATAAGGCTGCAGGACGTACGAGCGGATCTGCGACCCAAAGTTGATGTCGAGCTTGGAGTCTTCGAGCTTCTTGGCGTCGGCGCGCTTCTTTTCGAGCTCATACTCGTACAGCCGCGAGCGCAGCATCTTCATCGCCTTCTCGCGGTTCTTGTGCTGACTGCGCTCATTCTGACACTGAACGACAATTCCCGTGGGGATATGCGTCATGCGCACCGCGGAGTCGGTGGTATTCACGTGCTGGCCGCCCTTGCCGCCGGAGCGGTAGGTGTCGACGCGCAGATCCTCCGCCTTCAAATCCACATGAATGGACTCGTCAATCTCCGGCGAAACGTAGACCGAAGCGAACGACGTGTGGCGACGCTTGGCTTGGTCGAATGGCGAGATGCGCACCAGGCGATGCACGCCGCTCTCGCCGGCGAGCATGCCGAAGGCGTAGTCGCCGATGATGGTGAAGGTGGCCGACTTGATGCCCGCCTCTTCGCCGGCCTGGTAGTCGTTCATCTCGGTCTTGAAGCCCTGCTGCTCGGCCCAGCGCAGGTACATGCGCAGCAGCATCTCGGCCCAGTCCTGGCTTTCGGTGCCGCCGGCGCCGGGATGCACAGTGACGATCGCGTTCAGCGGATCGGCTTCGCCCGAAAGCATGGTGCGCGCTTCGAGCTCTTCGGCGAAAGCCCCCAGCTCTTTGATGCTCTTCTCCAAATCCGGGAGAACATCCTCGCCCTCGCGCGCCAGCTCGAAGTAGGCGTCGATGTCGCCGGTACGGCGGACCAGTTCGTCGTCGTCACGCACCAGCGTTTCCAGGCGCTTGCGGTCGCGCATCAAGGGCTGCGAAGCGGCGGGGTCGGACCAGAACTTGGGATCGGCTAGCCTGGTTTCAATGTCTGCGAGTTCCCTGCGGATGCGGGCAGGGTCAAAGATACTCCCGCAGGTCGCGCACTTGGTTGCGCACGGGAGCGTAAGCGAATTCGAGATCGTTTAATGACATTCTTTTGCTCTGATGACCTGACTTTGAGATAGCGAGTCAGCGAGCCGACAAGTCAGCGAGTCAGCAGTTTTTCCGCTGACCGAAGCACAACCCGGCAACGCCTATAGAAAGTATGGCACAAAGCCACGCAAACACGTCGCCGTGCGCCGTATAGAACGTGATGTCGTTGCGGAAGGCGAATTCCGCGGGCAGCGCGTCGGTCTGGTGGCGGGGAATCGACTGGCGCACGCGGCCGTAGGGATCAATGGCCGCGGTGACGCCCGAGTTGGTGTCGCGCAGGAGCCAGCGCCGGTTCTCGATGGCCCGCATGCGCGCCATGTTCAGGTGCTGCCACGGGGCGCTGGTGTCGCCATACCACCCGTCGTCGCTGATGTTCACAAAAACCTCGGCGCCGTGGCGCGCGAACTGGCGCACCTCGTCGGCGAAGACTGCCTCGTAGCAGATGAAGACGCCGTAGCGATGTTTTTCCTGGTTTTGGTTGGGTAACAGGAACGAATTGCGTTCTGTGCCGCGCGTAAACGTCGAAACGCGGCCCGTGAGCTTGCGGGCAAAGGTAAGCAGATTCTGGAAGGGAACGTACTCGCCGAAGGGGACGAGGTGGATTTTGTCGTAGCGGCCCACGCGCTCGCCGTCGGCGCCCACGACCAGCGCGGAGTTGTAGTAGTTCCACGCGTGCGCAGAAGCATCGAAGGTCCAGCCAATGTTCCCCACTACCAGCGGCGCCTGTACGGCATGGGCGATGCTCACGAGGGCGCTCTTGAATCGAGGGTCCGATTCGTCGAAGGGCGCGGGCGATTCCGGCCAGGCCACGAGATCGGGATGCGTGGGATAGGGAGGGCAGATGATTTCGCCCGTGGGCGCGCCGGTCTGCGGAATGCCCGCGATGTAGGTTTTGCACTGCTCGCCGGCCAGGCGCGTGAATTTGGCGATGTTGCGATCCCACTCCGGCCCCTGCCAGTTGTTGGCCACCGATACGTCGAGATCGGGCTGAACAAGGACGGCGGTTGCGGTGGGCGCGGGATTTGGCGGCGCAACAGAAACGCCGGCGAACCCTGAAATCAACAGCAGCGCTCCGCAAGCGGTCCATGCCCAGCGGCCGGAGAGCGGGTTCTTGATCTCGCGCCCCAGCAACAAACCGCCGGCCAGGAGCGCATTCACCGCGACCAGCACAAAGCTGATCCCATAGACCCCGGTCCACGGCGCGAGCTGGTTGATGAGCGCGTTATCCACCTGCGAGTAGCCAAGCTGGTCCCAGGGGACGCTGGTGATGCGCGCGGCGGCCAGTTCAAGGCCCGTCCAAAGAAAAGGCGCGAAGGCGAGTGCGAGGCGCGTGGAGCCGGTGGTGCGCCGCAGCAGCGCTAGGCCCAGGCCGAAGAGCCCGAAATAAAGTCCCAGCACAAGGCTATAGCCGATCAGCAGCAGCGTAGGCGCGAGAGGCGGCATGTCGCCGTAGCGCGACATGGTATCGCGCACCCAGTAGCAGTTGCCCATGTACCACAGAAAGCCACAGAGGTAAGCGATGCAGAACGCACGGCGCAAGGGATGGCGCTGGCCCGAATGCGGATTCTTGAGCAGCGCCCAAAGCAGCGGAACCAAGGCGAACCACGCAAAGACGCTGCGCCAGGGCGGCATCGGTCCGGCCAGCGGGAACGGCAACTCCAGCAAGCCGGCGGAAAGCCCCGCGGCAACCCACACTTTCGCCCCCGACGTCCATGACGAGCGCATACATCGGCGAGTGTAAAACATTTGGCTAAGTTAAAATCGAAAGCATGGTATTGGCCATCATCGGCATGCGCGTGCTGGAAGTGATGTTCTTTCTCGGCCTGGCGGGATCGGCGGTGGTGGTGCTGATCAGCTTTTACGAGGACGGGAAAGAACTCTTCGGCAAAGACTGAGGCTCAGACCTCACGATTTCGTATTCGCTCTGCGGCGTGTGCGGGCATGGACGCCCGCACTACAGCCGGCAGGAGACCGGCGCTACTTCTCCGGCTCAGATCGGGTCTTATTCATCCTTTTCCTTCCATCGCTGACTTGCGATCCTCCGGCGAGAATGCCGCAGGCTTGCCCTTGCGCGCGGCACCAACATAATGGGAAACTGCCGCCATCGTGGCCGCTATGCCCGCTTTACTGGTGCTGTAACTCATGGCCGAAGGCAGCGGGATACACATGGCCGCCGCGGTTTGGATCGCATCCTGATTCGCCCCCAGAAACACGAAGTCCCAGCTGTACTTGTCCCTCTGCTCACGGATCATTTCGCCGATCCTCTCGAGGTTGTAGTTCTTGCTGGCGTTCTCCAGGCCGTCAGTGAGAGTAACCACGATGACCTTGGATGGGCGCTCAGGCTCCGGGAGCGCCGCAAGCTCCTGGCCGAGTTCGACGATGGTGCGTCCCTGAGCATCCAGCAGCGCGGTCGATCCCCGTGGCACAAACGTGTTCTGGGTCAGCTCCGGACAATCCTCGAGACGCTTGTCGAAAACCGTCTCGTATTGATCGTCAAATTGCACCAGTTTGACGGTTGCCTCGCCGGGAATCTCCTTCTGGGTCCTGATGAACTCGTTGAAGCCCGCCACGGTCGATTCCTTGCAACTTTCCATGGAGCCCGAGCGATCCAGGATGATCGCAATGCGCGTGAAATGGTTTTTCATTTTTCCTCCTCCGCCTTCTTTTCTGCTGCCTTCTTTTCTGCTCTCGACGGGATGGTTCCGGAAGGCGTAGCCAGCGTGTAGACCACCGCCTTCTCGACTTTGAGCGCCGCGGTGATGCTCTCTCCCGGAGGCCGCCTTCCCTTGTAGACATCGCTCAGGTACTGCGGAGAAACCCCGAGCCTGGAAGCGAATTGCTGCGCGGTCTGCTCTCCCTGCTGCTTCTTCATGAACTCCAGGAACTGATCGAGATTCATTCTCTTTACGGCCATGGCATCAGTATACGTCAAATGACGTATCCGTCAAGTGACGTAGATTTGCGGTTGCTTCCCGCCTCGTTGCCGGCGCCTTGCAACGACCAGAAACCGGTGCTCCAAAGCGCGATGCAGGGCTGGTGTCAACCGCTCATTGTTCGCCAATCGCTACTTTCCATTGACACGCATTTGCTTGAGAATTAAACTCATCGCAGAGCGGTGGTTTCGCTCGCACGCTTTTTTACCACCGGTTCCCCGGCCGGCTTTCAAGCGATGGCCTCTTCTCGAACGACCGTAGCTCCCCCAAATGACCGCGTGCGGTTGATCGTGGCGTCCTCCGTGATGCTCACGTTTATCTCCTTTTGGCGCGCGGCGGCCATTGTTCTCAACGACCTCGGATCGTCAGCTTTTTACGCAGGCGGCATCGCCGAACAGGCGGTGGGCGCGGCAGCCCCGTGGTTCATCCTCGGCATCATGCTGTTCAGCTTCGCCGTGCGCGCGGTGTACGTCGAAAGCTGTTCGATGTTCACGCGCGGCGGCGTGTACCGCGTGGTCAAGGAGGCCCTGGGAGGCGGCTTCGCCAAACTCAGCGTTTCCGCGCTGATGTTCGACTACATCCTCACCGGCCCCATCTCCGGCGTTTCCGCCGGGCATTACGTAGGCGGTCTCATCAACGGGCTGATGATGCAGGCTGACCGCACCAACTGGCTGCCGCCGGCTCTGCTGGACGCGCAGGGCCATCCCATCCAGTTGCCCGTGAATCTCATGGCGGTGCTCTTCGGCGCCGCGCTCACCGCGTATTTCTGGTGGAAGAACATCCGCGGCGTCGAGGAGTCGAGCAAGGCGCTGCACATCATGCAGGTCACCACCGTCATGGTGGTGATTCTGTTCCTGTGGGGCGGTTATTCCATCTGGGTGCGCGGCGTGCATCTGCCTCCGGCGCCCATCCCCTCCAACCTCAAATTCAGCGACGACGCGCTCGGCTTTCTCCGGGGCACGCGACTGGTGCCCATGCTAGGCCTCTTCGGCATCCTGATGGCCTTTGGCCACTCCATCCTCGCCATGAGCGGCGAGGAGAGCCTCGCCCAGGTTAATCGCGAAATCGAACACCCCAAGTTGAAGAACCTGAAGCGCGCGGCCATCGTCATCGCCATCTACAGCCTGGTCTTCACCGGCGGCGTCACGCTGCTGGCCGGGATGCTGATTCCCCAGGGGCCGCGGACGCACATTTACCAGAACAATCTGATCGCCGGTTTGGCAATGAACATGGTGGGCCCGCAGGTCTGCCGGTTCGCACTGCGCATCTTCGTCGTTGTCGTCGGCATCATGATCCTTTCCGGCGCTATCAACACGTCGATCATCGGCTCCACGGGCGTGCTGATGCGCGTGGCCGAAGACGGCGTGCTCACCGACTGGTTCCGCAAGCCGCACCGGCGCTTCGGCACCAGCTATCGCATCGTCAACCTGGTCTTTATCCTGCAGATGACCACCATCCTCATCAGCCGCGGCAATGTGATCGTGCTCGGCGAGGCGTACGCCTTCGGGGTCATCTGGTCGTTTACCTTCGTCAGCATGGCCATTCTGGTGCTGCGCTGGAAGTATCATGGCGAGCGCGGCTGGAAGGTCCCGCCCAACATTCGCATCGGCAACACTGAGATCCCTGTCGGCCTGATCTCGGTGTTCATGGTTCTGCTTGCCACCGCCATCGTGAACCTGGTGACGAAATCGGTGGCCACGGTGAGCGGCGTAGCTTTTGCCGCGGTCTTTTTCGTCATCTTCACCATCTCGGAGCGCAAAAACCTGCGCAAGCACGCACTGACCGCAAAGGAGATGAAAGACCACTTCCAACTGGAGCACCAGGAGACCGTGGACCGAGAGTCGGTGGCGATCCGCCCCGGCGGCGTGATCGTAACCATGCGCGATGCCGACAATCCGCTGGCCCTCAAGTGGACCTTGGGGCGTACCAGCACCGATGAGCGGGATGTTGTGGTCGTTAGTTTCAGGCTCATGGGCGCCGGCGGGCCGGAATATCTGAGCGCCGAGCAGCAGAGCTTCAGCGAGCACGAGCAAATGGTCTTTACCAAAGCCGTTTCGGTTGCCGAGAGTTTCGGCAAGAAGGTTTCACTGCTCGTGGTTCCAGCTGCCGAGATCTTTCCCGCTCTCGCCCAGACTGCGAGCTCGCTCGAGGTAGAGTCGGTGGTCTCCGGCAGTTCCAGCTCATTGACCGCTGAAGAACAGGCCTACCACATAGGACAGGCCTGGGAGGCGTTGCCCGAGCCCAAGCGGCAATTCAATTTCTGTGTTGTGGCTCCCAATGGTGAGGTCAAGGTGTTCTACATCGGACCTCATGCGCCGGCTTTGAGTCCCGAGGATGTGCAGCTCGTGCACCGGCTATGGCTGAACATGCGCCGCGACCCAACGGCTGCCGATCTGCATCACAGCGACATCATCACCTACGCTCTGACGCGCCTGGCCGGCCAGTACGCGCGTGAGAAGCAGGACATCCTGCGCGACCTGCGCAATTGCCGCGGCGCAGGATCGCCTGCCTCCATGCGGCTTGGCCCGCAGGACACATACGGTCCCGGCGGAATCACGCCATCGCCGCGCGCGGTAAAGCAGACCCGCGATCAGTAAAACAGGGTTCAGGTTTCAGGGGTCAGGTTTCAGAGAACCTGCTCGCCGACTCCTGACACCTGAAACCTGATCCCTGTCGTTACGCCGTGTACTCGTCTCCCGGCTTCCAGTGCAGCACTTTCACGCCCGGCTCAACCAGAGCGCCCAGTTCTTCCGGCGTGCCTTTGAGCGGCGGAAACGTACCCCAGTGAATGGGCAAGACAACCTTGGGCGCCAGGAGACGGCAGGCCAGCGCCGCTTCTTTCGGTCCCATGGTGTAATGGCCGCCAATCGGCAGCATGGCCACCTGGGGCTTGTACAAGTCGCGGATGAGCTGCATATCGCCAAAGACGCAGGTGTCGCCTGCATGGTAAAGCACGGGACCGCCGGCCACTTCCAGCACGAACCCGCCGGCAACGCCGACGTAGTGGACGCCATTCTCGTCCTGCGCACCGGAGGAGTGCTTGGCGTCGACCATGGTGGCAGCCATATCGTCGAGCTGCACGGTCCCGCCCAGGTTCATGCCGATGGTTTCCTGAATGCCCTTGCCGGCGATGAAATCCGCCAGTTCGTAGACTGCAACCACGGTAGAGCCGTGCTTCTGGGCCACCGGTACGGCGTCGGAGATATGGTCTCCGTGCCCGTGGGTCAGCAGGATGTAGTGAATTTTCGATGGAAGTACAAAATTCTGCGGGTATTTGGGGTTATGCGCGATGAAAGGATCGATCAGGATGTTGGTTCCCTTGGCCGTTTGAACCAGCACCGTGGCGTGCCCCAGCCAGGTAATGCGAATGGCGTCTGATGTGCTCATGATGTCTCCTCAGCTTTCAGCTTTCAGCTTTCAGCTTTCAGCTTTTAGCTCCTTGCTCTTCGCTTCACGCCTTTCGGGCACGGTTTCAAGCTAAGAACGGAATCCGGCCGGGGGAATGGGTCTCTGGACCCTTGCTCCCTCACTCCCTTGCTCCCTGTTTCACCGCGTAATGATGACCTCGGAGACGCTGTCCTTGGCGAGAAACTGCCGATGTCCGGACCACCCCGTAAACAGGCGTTCGATGCTGCGGTTGGTGAAGGCGCGCTGGATGGGAAACTGCTGCGTCCTCTGCATATCGACGTCATCGCCAGGGGTGACGTGGTAGCGGTAACGCACCGCCTCTTCGCCCTGCGTCCGGGTGTGGAAGAAGGCCAGCACCTGCCCGCCGGGATTCATGGCCGAATGCAGACGTTCCACCACCGGCGCCACTAACGGCTCGGGCAGAAAATCGAGCACGGTCCACAAAAGCACCACGTCAAAGGTGCGCCCTGTGAGATTAAGCGAGTGATCAAGGTAGCCCGCGATGTTCCAGATGGGGTTGCCGTCCTCGTCGGTGCCCGAACGCCAGTCTCCCGTGTAGGCATCGTAGTCAAGGTCGGCGAGATAGACGCTATGGCCCAGGCTGGTGAGGTAGTTGATATTGGCGGGCGAGGTATAGCCGGTATCGATGATGCGCAGCCCCGGCTCGGCCTGCAAGCGCCTTCGCAACACCGCCCATCCCCCGGAATGGCGCGGTATGCGAGGTCCCGCAAGCCCTGCGGCCTCGGCGGGCGCAGCGGCCTCCTGTTTCTTATCGAACCAACGACGCAGCACAGTGCATTCCTCAAACGGCCGGGCATATGCGGGTGGGGAATCAGGAATGGCCCCGGCGCGAGTTTTCCAGTCTTAGAAAATACCGCTGCTGGGCTGCAAGTTCACGCTCTCGGTCCCTTTCGAAACCGATTGAGTCAGGTCCACCTTGCCACGGAAGACGGCATTGTCTTCGACGGCTAGGCGCAGGGCGCGGATATCGCCCTCGAGGTTGCAACCAGCGCGTAACTCCACTCGTCCGCTGGCTACGACATTGCCCTGAACCCGGCCCAAAACGAGTACGTCCTTGGCGGATATATCTGCCGCCACATTGGCATTGGGACCGATGGTCAGTCGATTCTCTGCCAGGCTGACTGTTCCCTCCACCCTTCCGTCCACGATCAGGTCTTCTTTGCCCTTTACTTCACCGCAAATCACGATCGTCTTTCCGATGCGCGCGGGAGAATTGTCCGCTGCCATAAATTTGATCCCTTTCCAGCTGCCTTGAAGGCCCTGCCCGCACTATATCAACCCTGCCATAAGGGTTCAATTCGCGGCCGCGCAAGATTGCCGATTTTGCGCGGGTTTCTCCACCATACACCCCGCGGGCTCCTTAAAGTAGAAATCGCACCGTCGACCGGCACCGTACACTATTCGTTGTGTACCGACTCATTGCCCTCCTACTCCTGGTTCCCGGGGTGAACCCGGTTTACGGGCAACACGCCTCAGGCAATGGCGTGGCTGCGTCTACCCTGACGGGTCAAGCTCTGGTGGACCGCGCGCTGGCCAACGAATTGAGCGCGGCGCAGGACGTAAGCCATCCCATGCGCTTCCAGTTGCGCAAGACCAGTCCGCGGCTGACCACGACCAAGGAGATCATGGAAACCAAAGACGGCGAAGTGGCGCGGCTGATTGCGATCAACGACAAGCCGCTGAGCCCGGCTACCGAAGCGAACGAAGAAGCGCGGCTGAATGCACTGCTCGGCGATCCCGGCAAACAACGGCGGCGCAAGCAGGCCGAGGACAATGACGCCGACCGCGCCCTCAAGGTGCTGCGCGCCTTGCCCAGCGCATTTTTGTGTCAATACGCAGGCGCTGGCGAAGGACCCACGGGAAAGGTAGAGAAATTCACTTTCCGGCCCAAACCGGGGTTCGAACCGCTGGACATGGAGACGGAGGTTTTGCCAGCCATGACCGGAGAAATCTGGATCGATCCCGTGCACCTTCGCGTGGCGCGGCTCGAAAGCCACATGCAAAAGGATGTGGACTTTGGATGGGGAATCCTGGGCCGGCTGTACAAGGGCGGATGGATCGTGATCGAACAGGCGGACGTGGGCGCAGGCCAGTGGCGGACGGTGCGATTCCAGATGCAGATAAGCGGCAGGGTATTCTTCAGGACCAAGGTGTTCGACACCACGGAGGTACAAACCAATTATGCGCCGCTGCCGGTGGGAATGAGCTACCAGAAAGCCATCGAAATGCTGTTCTCTGGCAAATAAATCCTCATGCAGAAAAAACGGCCCAGGCAATTGCCCGGGCCGCTCGTTTCCGTTTAAGACCGGAGCTTACTTCACCTTGATGATAATCATGGCGAAGGTGAACAGGGTGAGCGACTCGATGAACGCCAGGCCGATGATCAAGAAGGTCATCAGGCCAGCGCGGGTTCCGGGGTTGCGCGCCAGAGCTTCGGTGGTCGAGCCAACGGCCCTTCCCTGACCCAGGCCGCAGAGGCCGGCGGCCAGACCCATGCCCAAGCCGACGCCGATCGGCGCCATGTTGATCGCGGCCGAGCCGCCATCCGCAAAGGCCGGAATGGCGAAGCACAGCGCCGCCAGGGCCATAAACACGTATTGAAGTTTCCGCATAGTTCTCCTGCTTCCCTTGAAATTGACCGCCAGTGGGTGGTTGAGGCTCACCGTGCTGGCCCCCTCACGCTTGCGGCCTTCCGTGGTGCGGAGCGGAAGCGCTCTCCGCCGGAATCTCGACTTAGGTTTCAGGTGTCAGATAAAAGCGCGGATCTGCCAACATGCAACCTGATCCCTGACCCCTGACCCCTGAAACCTGAAACCTGCTTTTAGTGCTCGTGCGACACCGCCATGCCCAGATAAATCATCGAAAGCAACATGAAAACGTAAGCCTGGATGAGGGCCACGAAGGCGTGCAGGCCAAGAAACGCAACCGGCGCGATTAGAGGAATCATGGAAAAACAGATCAGCGCCAGCAAATCGCTGGCCAGCATGTTCGCGTAAAGACGGATAGTGAGCGACATCATGCGCGCGAGGTGAGAAATGACCTCGACAGGGAACAGCAACCAGGAAATCTGCCACATGGGCCCGGCAAACTGCTTCAGATAGCCAATCAGCCCGTGTGTGCGAACCCCGTAGTAGTTGTAATAGAGGAAGGTCAGCACGGCCAGACCAAGTGGCACCACAGGCTGGCTGGTAGGCGTGGTGATGCCGGGGATGAGGCCGAGAAGATTATTGAAAACGATGAAGAGGAGGATGCAGGTGGCGTAGGCCTGAAAACGCTCATACCCGTGCCCGATCACGGATTCCGCCTGGTTGCCTGTGAACTCGTGGATCATTTCGGCGATCTGCTGCGCCGGGTTGGGCTTCTCCACTGAAAGCGTGAGGCGCACGATGAGGAAGAAAGCAATGAGGCCGGCAGCGATCAGAAACTCGTATTTGAACGCGTCGCTGACGCTTGCTACATCCTTGGCAGCGTCCGCCGGGGCAACGCCAAGGGCCTGATACAGCTTGGACAGGGCCCCTCCCAGCAGGTGTTCAACAACCGGCGTCAATGCAAGAGTTTGCGCCATAAATCATCAAATCTTTCCGTTTCCGGCGGGGTGGGGCGTGACCGATCGTACCGGCAATCAACCCCTGAGCAGGCGCAACGCTCCCCACACCAGGGTCAGGACAGCTAAAGCCAGCCCGCAGAGAAGCGCCACCACAGAGCCCTGGAAACATTTCAGGCTAACATATATGGCTACCGCGAAAACGGTGAGTCGGATCACAAAGAAAACCACGGCAAAGGCGGAGCCGCGGGGGGTCTGTTTTTTGTCGAGTTTGGCCGCAATGAAGCGCGCCAGCCGGCGCCACTCAAAGATGCTGGCGGCCGAAATGGCGGTTCCGGTGGCCAGCATGGCGGCGTCGCGCCAGCTCGATGCCTTCCACACCACGAGCGACGCAAGCACACCGAAAATCAACGTGTTACGGATCGCGCGGTGAAGCAATCCTTCAAGATCCGCGTCGGTCAGTTCGGAAAAAATTTGCAATTCGTCGCTCATGAGGCCGTGCCCGAGTCTCCGGTCTTGCCGGACTTGCCCGCTTCGTTCCCGTTTTCGTCCAATTTGTCCAGAGCGGGATCGACTTTATACATCATCGCCATGCGGATGGCCGCAACCAGCCCGGCGATGATGCCAAAAACCACCCCGGCCATCGCGATCCACGTCTGGTGAAAGTGGCGATCGAGCCAGAAGCCGGGCAGCCAGCCGATGAAGGCCGCGCAGGGCAGCACCAGCGCGATCTGGATCATCTTTTCGGCCTGAATCCACGCCCCAATCAAGCCGCTGCCAACCCCGCCCTGAGCTGGATCGTCTGAAGGCGCACCGCCTGCCTTGCCGCTCTGTTTCCGCTCCGGGATGGGACGATGATAGGGCATCATCGTGGTTATACACTTCGAGGCCAGCCGGGTGCGAATCCGCATCCGGAGCGCCGCAGCCCCACAGACAGGCTGTTCTCTTCTCGAGCCTCGCTACTTCGACGGCGCTGCAGCGTCCTCAATTGCAAATACAGCAGAGACCGTTGCGTGAAACTCCACGCGGCGCGAATTGATGGCAAGCGGCTGGTTCGGCATCGGCACGCCCCCTGCCAGCGACACCCCATCACCCATGCCGTAGACGCTGCCGCTCACGTTGGCGGCAAACACGTTGTATGGCATCTGCCCCGGGTTCTCATTCACGCTCACCAGATGGCCAAGTTGCACGCCGGACCTAGCCGCAATCTCTTCGGCAGTCTTGCGGGCATTAGCAAAGGCCTCTGCGGAGGCCTTCGCATGCATCGCACTCGGGTCTTCGACGATCCACTGGATCCATCCGCTCTCGTTGGCGCCTGCGTCGACAGCCGTGTTGAGAGCCGTGGCCGCCTGGTCGGGCTTCACGCGGATGGTCCAGCTTTGCGTAACCGTGAACTGGCGCTCTTTGAACTGCTCCTCGTTCCTCTGATTCGCAAACTGCTGGAGCTCGTAAGGCAGCGTGTGCTGCAGCACCTGGCTAGTGCTTTCAATGGAGGCCTTGGAAATACCCGCGCCCGTGAGTGCATTCATGATTGCGTTTGAGGTTGCGGTGGCCTGGTCATACGCGGACTTGGCATCCGGCCCGTAGAGTTTGTACCCCACGCGCACCACGGCGAGGTCGGCGTCGGCTGTTACCTGCACGTTTCCGTTCACTGAGATGGTGCGCCGCTCCGGGCAGCTCTGATTGCAGCCATTCGTATTGCACTGGGTCCAGGCCATGGAGCCAAGGCCAGCGAGGCAGGCCAACAGGACGGTCAAGCGTGTCATGTTGCGCATAGTTCACTCCGATCTTCAGGAATTCTCCTGCTGCTGACCTTTATAGACCGGTCATTCGCCATTTGAGCTCACTGATTTCCACAGAATTCGGTCTGGATTCGCGCCACTCCCAATTGGTTGAGTCGTCGCCTGCATGTGCGACGGCATGCACGCAGCGCCGGACTGCCGACGCGCTTCGCGCCAGCCGCTATACTGGCGGTTGGACCTTCGATCAGGTTCCGGAAGAAGAGGCATGGAGTTCGAATCGGAATTTGAGCAGAACCTTTTTGCGCTGCGCCAGGCGAAACTCAAGGAAATCGAGAAGCTGGGGCAGGCCGTGTATCCCAACCGCTTCCCTGCCCGGCAGGGCGAATCGGCGATCACGCTCAGAGAGGTACGCGCCAGGTGGGACAAGGCCACGGGCGAGGAGCTTGAGGCCAACCGCACGATGGTGGCCGTGGCCGGGCGCATCATGGCTATTCGCGCCCAGGGAAAGGCAGGCTTTGCCACGCTGCTGCAGGAGGGCGCGCGGCTGCAGATCTACGTGCGGCTCGACGCGGTGGGCGAGCAGGCCTTCGCGCTCTACAAGCTGCTCGACCTCGGCGACCACATCGGCGTCACGGGCTATCTCTTCCGCACGCGCACCGGCGAGCTCACGGTGCATGTGGAGACGCTCACCTTCCTCTCCAAGGCCATGCTCTCGCTGCCCGAGAAGTATCACGGCCTGGCCGACGTGGAGCTGCGCTACCGCCAGCGTTACGTGGACCTGTTTGCCAATCTCTTGAGCCGCGAGGTCTTCGTCAAGCGGGCCAAAATGTTGCGCGCGCTGCGCACGTTCTTTGACGACCGCGGCTATCTCGAAGTGGAAACGCCGATGATGCAGCCCATCGCCGGCGGCGCGGCGGCGCGGCCCTTCAGAACGCATCACAACGCGCTCGATATGGACCTGTTCCTGCGTATCGCGCCGGAGCTCTATTTAAAGCGGCTGGTCGTCGGCGGACTCGATCGGGTGTACGAGATCAACCGCAACTTCCGCAACGAGGGCGTGAGCACGCAGCACAATCCCGAGTTCACGATGCTCGAGTTCTACCAGGCCTATGCGAACTACCACGACCTGATGGATCTGACAGAAGAACTGATGAAGTTCGTGGCGCTCGAAGTGAACGGAACGACGGTGACGGAGTTCAACGGGCACACGATCGATCTCGCGAAGTGGCAGCGGCTGACGATGCGGGAGGCGATTGTCCGATTCTGGCCCAGGGAAGCCGGGCAAAAACCGGGCATCGAGCACTTATCTGCAACCGACGCGTTGCAGAAGCTTCTGCAGGGTGCGGTCGACCGGCTGGAACAGGCCGCGGCGGAGGCCGGGAGCAGAGCTCTTGCCGAAGAGAACGCCGGCGAGGGCGCGGAAAGCCTTGCACGATTGGGCATGTTGAGCCGCGCGGTGAAAGCGGTCTTCGACGACTCGGTGGAGAGCGCACCCGTTGGCAAGTCCGTTTACGACCTCTTCGAGGCCGTGGTCGAACCCTTCCTCGTCCAGCCGACGATCATCTACGACTACCCAACCGTTGTCTCTCCGCTCTCGAAGCAGAAACCCGACGACCCGGACCACGTGGAGCGATTCGAGATCTTTGCCGGCGGCTTCGAATTGGGCAACGCCTTCAGCGAGCTGAACGATCCCGTGGAGCAGCACAAGCGCTTCGAGCAGCAACTCGCAGAGCGCTTCCGTGGCGACGAAGAGGCGCATGCGATGGACGAGGACTACGTACGCGCGCTGGCCTATGGCCTGCCGCCCACGGGCGGCGAAGGCATCGGCATCGACCGCCTGGTGATGCTGCTGACGGGCTCGAAGTCGATTCGGGATGTCATACTCTTTCCGCTCATGCGGAAAGAGCAGGGACTAGGGACTAGGGACTAGGGACGAAAAACCAGGAACTAGGGAAAGAAAGGTGATCGGCAATGGGGGCTTCCTTTCGAGAATTAGCAGTTTGGCAGCGTGCTGTTGAATTGACCGTGGCCATCTACAAACTGACCGCAACGTTTCCTGACGTCGAAAGATTCGGCCTTACGAATCAGCTTCGGAGAGCCGCGGTTTCCGTGGCTAGCAACATCGCGGAAGGATATGGCCGTTCGACGAAGGGGGAGTATGTCCAGTTCCTTGGGCACGCGCGCGGGTCCATTTCCGAGGTTGAAACTCAGCTCGTAATCGCAGGAGCGTTGAACTTCGGTTCCAAGCCTCTTCTTCAAAATGCTGAAGGCCTTTGCAATGAAGTCGGACGAATGCTTCGTACGATGATGAAGTCCCTTCAGGCAAAGGCCCCTTCCCTAGTCCCTAGTCCCTAGTCCCTAGTCCCTTTCACACAGGAGCATCGGACGCCATTGAACATCTTATTCGTCGGCGACATCTTCGGCAGCGCGGGGCGCAGGATCGTGCACGAGCACATCGGCCACGTGCGCGAGGCGCAAAACGTCGAGCTCACCATCGTGAACGCGGAGAACGCGGCCGGCGGCTTTGGCCTGACGCCGCAGATCGCCGAGGACCTCTTCGACCTGGGCGCCGATGTGCTGACCATGGGCAACCATGTGTGGGACAAGAAAGAACTGATCGATTACCTGAACTCTGCCGCGCCGGAAAGTGGAGAACGACCGCGGCGCGTGCTGCGGCCCGCCAATTTCCCGCCGGGAACACCGGGCTACGGCGTTTTTGAAAGCACGACCGCGAGCGGCGTGGACTACGCGGTGCTGCAACTGCAAGGGCGCGTCTTCATGACGCCGATTGACGATCCCTTTCGCACCGCCGATGCGCTGCTGGCTGGAATCAAGGCCAAGGTGATCGTGGTGGACTTTCACGCCGAGGCCACCAGCGAAAAAGTCGCCCTGGGCTGGTATCTGGATGGGCGCGTGACCGCGGTTCTGGGCACGCACACGCATATCCCCACCGCCGATGAGCGCATTTTGCACAACGGAACCGCGTTCCAGACCGACGTGGGCATGAGCGGCCCCTACGACAGCATCATCGGCGTGGAAAAAGAGCTGGTACTGCGCAAATTCCTCTCGGCCATGCCCGGCAAGTTCGAAGCCGCGAAGGGGAACCCCAAAATGTGCGCGGCGCTGGTGACGTGCGACGCAAAGACCGGCCGCGCCTCGGCCATCCAGCGCATCATGTTTGGCGAGTAGTGCCCCCTCCCCCTACCCCTTTTTCAGGTAAAGTCTTGATTCCAGGCGGGTTAGCTTTTTAAGGGGCTCCCGTAAACGACTGAAAGCAAAGAAGTTAGCGGATAAAGTCTTCAAAACTAAAAACTTAGAGCGGACTTTTTGCGGATTTGCACCGTTTTGGCTGCAAGGCCGTCTCAAGATGTGGTGCAAAGCCGCTAAGCCGGTTCCAGGATAGGCGTACCCAGCATTTTTGCTCTCCCACCCTTTTTGCAAAGAACGCGAAAAGGATGGGGCACGGACTGTGCCAGCCAGGGCCGCCTAAAGCATCCGCGTTGTTCTCGCTTCTACAAAAAGTATAGCGACTTCAGGGAAATAACCGGCACGGTCGGGTGGGTTCTTATCTGGTTGGAAATGGGAGGGTTGAAGGGAATTGGAGAGTGGGGAGGGGTTGACAACAGGTTTCGTGGTCAGTGGTCAGCGGTGAGAAAAGCTGCGGACCAAAAAAGGCAGCCCGTTGATGCGGACTGCCCTTTCAAATTCCCAGAAACGTGTTGCTCATGGAGCCCTATGCAGGGCCCCATGACGGTGCTTGAATTACATGCCCGCGTGGTGTGCCGCGGAAGGCTTGGCGGGATGGTGCACCGGGCCCGCCTTCTTTTCCTGCTGCACGAATCCCTGGCCCAGCACGATCTGCACCGTGGGAGCTGCCGTGCCTACCCCTGCGACCTTGGTGTACGTGTCGTAGGTGCCATCCAACTCGACAGCAGGCTGCAGCCCGAGGATCGAACCGCTCGCCGGAGCTTCCTTGCAGGAAAGCGGCTCCTTCAGGTTGACGATGAAATCCGCGTTGTGATTGTCCTTGGCGTCCTGGGTCACGGCCATGTTGACGGCCGTCACAGAGGGCTCAACAGTGATCTTACGAAGATGCGCCGGCGTCGCCGTCAGCACATCGCCCAGCGCGTCGGTATCAGCCTTCACGCCGTTGGCCAGAATGTAGTCCTGCGCATCCTTGATCTTCAGCTCGGAGGGCGCCACTGGAACGGCGTTGCAGGCCACGGAATTGGTCAGCTTGACGACGAATTCCTTGGGCTTGGGTGCGGCAGCCGTGGTGACGGCGATCTTCAACACGGTTGCGGGATCGGAGATGACATTGCCGGGGACCGGTGTCGGCTGGCCCTTGAGCAGAGCCCAAAGTTTATCCTGCGCCGCCTGGGAGCCGTTGGCCAGGATGTACTCCTTGTCTTCCAGGTTGAGCGTGCGGAGGTCCGGCGTGGTGGCTACCAAATTGTCGACAATATCGGCCGGCGTCGGGGCAGGCGCGACGGTGAAATCTGCCGGCGGGAAGAGGGTTGCCTGGGCCTTGGCCTTGATGTCGTTGATCTGCTTCGTGATGGCCGCCTCGCCGTCGAGCGTGCCGTGATAGTGCTTGTACCGGTACTCGAGTTGCGGCTCGATCTGGGCCCTGTAGGGGCCGGGAGCGAAATCCCATGCGCGGGCGTAGAACCAGACGGCCTTGACCTCATCCCTCGAGGGGCCCGGCTTGGAGTAGGCCTGCGCCAATTGCAGGGTATCAGCCAAACAGGGGCCCGGCTTGGTGCAGTCTTCGGGCGCATAGAGCATCAACTCGGCCGTGTACTCCTTGATGGCGCCGGCGGGATCCTTCTTCGAGACCATGTCGTCGAAGGCGATGGCAGAGTGGAAGCTGGCCGTCAGCGTCTTCCAATCGTTCTCCGACATGGCAGCGGGCTTGGCGATCCCGAGGCCTTTCTGGGCCATGGCTCCGGCATCGTCGCAGGTCTGCGGATCGGTGGCCGCGCCGCTTTGGTCAAGGCTCTTGCTGCAATCGGTCTTCCCGACGAAGACGGCGACGAAGATGGACTTGATATTTTTGGGGTCCACCTGCAACAGGCGCACGGCAGCGCCCTTCGCGTTGTCGGGTTGGTTCGATTGCTGGTAGCAGTCGATCATCTGATCGAGTGCCGCCGTCTTGGCAGTGCTTTGCGGATAGGTTTTGAGGAAGCTCTCGAGTGCCGCACACTTCTGCGCCGGATCGTTCTGTGTGCTGGCGTTTTGATAGCTGTTGAACTCGGCCGGATCCTGAATCTGAATGGTCTGGCCATGGGCACGAAATGCGGGCGTGGAAACAAGGCACATGCCTGCCAATGCCATCGCAGATGCAAAGACTAACTTATTCATGCAATGCTCCTGGGAACTGCCGAAATGGGAATCACAATTTGCTCACTCGCCAGCAAAAGTCCAACTATCCAACTTGGCGGTAGAGCGCCATAGCAACGGATATTACGATACCACGGCTCACAGTGCTGCGTAGGAGGATTATAGAAAGCCATCGCGCCCCTGACAAGCAAGCCGGGGAAAGGACCCCCGGCGGTCCTACACCACGGTAACGGAACCGGCCGCAAACCAGAGCAGATGGTCCGGGAGAAGCGATTTCTGGCGGCGGAAAAACCGGAGCTGGTTGCATAAGTCCTCGAAGTCGACTGAAAAACGTGCCGCAGGGGCTGAAGCCCCAGGTTTTACGCACCCATTGCGGCACGACTGAAGTCGTGCCCTGACACGAGATCATTTATGCAACCAGCACTATTGCAGCAGCCGCACCAGTTCGGTCTGCTCGGCCAGAAAGGCGTCGTGGCCGTGGTCGCTTTCCATCTCCCGGTAATTGGCATGGGCGCCGGCCTTGCGGATGGCTTCGGCAAAGCGGCGCACCTCCGCGGCGGGGAAAAGCCAGTCGGAGCTGATGCCGATGAAGCTGAGCTGGGCGCGGATGCGGCCAAAGGCCTCCTCCGGCGAGGCGTAGCCCCGAATCGGATCCCAGGTATCCATGGCGCGCAGAATGGCCAGGTAGGCGTTGGCGTCGAAACGGTCGATGAACCGGTTCCCCTGGTGGTCGAGATAGCCTCCGATGTCGAACCGGCCGCCAATGAGACCGCCGCAAGCGCCCTCGGCCACATAGGGATCTTCGCCGCTGCGGTCCGGATTGCGCCCGTAGCGCTCGTTGAAGAGCGGAGCGGATTTGTAGCTGATCATGGCGATCTGGCGCGCCAACGACAGCCCCCGGCGCGGCGGCCGTTGTGGCAGGTAGCGCCCGCCGTCCCACTCGGGATCGTGCTGAATGGCCTGCCGCTGCAGGTGATTGAGTGCCAGGCCCATGGCCGAAAGCGGCGTGACCCCGATGATGAGGGCGCGCTCTACGCGTTCGGGATGGAGAATGGTCCACTCCAGGGCCTGCATGCCGCCGATGGACCCACCCAGCACCAGGCGCAATTTGCGAATGCCGAGCGAAGCGAGCAGCCGCGCCTGCGCACGCACGTTGTCGCGCACGCTGACCAGGGGAAAATCCGGCCCGTAGAGTTTGCCTGTTTCGGGATTGACGGCGCCGGGCCCCGTGGAGCCGTAACAGGAGCCCAGCATGTTGATGCAGATGACGAAGTCGTGCTCCAGCGAGAGGACCGCGCCGGGAGCGAAGATTTCCGGCCACCACGAGCCCACGAGCGCCGAGCCCGAGAGTGCGTGGCAAACCAGAACGGCATTGTCGCGCGCCGCATTCAGCCGGCCGTAGACGGCGTAATGCAGCGTGGGACAGATCAAGGCGTGGCCGCACTCCAGCGGCAGGGAGCCGTCCATGACGAAGTCGCCCTCGTAGGTCGGCTCTAAAGTTTTTGGCGGCGAAGCGCCGCTGCGATTGAATGTGTCGGTCATCTGCTTTATTGTGCCCTATCGTGCCGCCGCAGCCCTGGTTGAATCGGCAAATTTGTGTCCGTTTGCGGCTTCAATCGCCTGGTCGAGATCGGCCAGGATGTCGTGAACGTCTTCAATGCCGACGGAGAGCCGTACCAGCTCCGGCGTGACCCCGGTGGCCGCCTGCTCTTCCACCGAGAGCTGCTGATGCGTGGTTGACGCCGGGTGAATCACCAGAGATTTGGCGTCGCCAATGTTGGCCAGCAGCGAGAACAGCTCCAGCGTGTTGATGAACTTCTTTCCTGCGTCGTAACCGCCGCCCGATGTACCAGCCTTGATGCCGAAGGTAATCAGCGCACCCGCGCCCTTGGGCAGATACTTCTTCGCCCGCGCGGCGTAGGGGCTGGATTCGAGGCCGGGATAGTTGACCCACTCCACGCCGGGATGCTGCTCTAGGTGCCTGGCCACGGCCAGCGCATTCTCGGAGTGGCGCTCCATGCGGAGGTGCAGCGTTTCGATGCCTTGGAGAAGCAAGAAGGCGTTGAAGGGCGAAAGCGCCGCGCCGGTGTCGCGCAGGCCCTGCACGCGCGCCTTGAGGATGAAGGCCAGCGGACCGAAGGCCTCAGTGTAGCGCAGGCCGTGGTAGGAGGGATCGGGCTCAGTAAATTCCTTGAAGCGGCCTGATGCCACCCAGTCGAACTTTCCGGCGTCCACAATCACGCCGCCAATGGTGGTGCCGTGGCCGCCGAGGAACTTGGTGGCCGAGTTCACCACGATGTCCGCGCCCCATTCGATGGGCCGCACCAAAGCCGGCGAAGTCGAAGTGTTGTCGATAATCAGCGGCAGCTTGTGCTCGTGCGCGATGGCGGCGAGGGTTTCAATATCGGCGATATCGAGCTTGGGATTGCCCAGCGTCTCGGTATAAATGGCGCGGGTCTTTTCATTGATGGCCGCGCGGATGCCGTCGAAGTCGTCCGCGTCCACAAAGCGCACCACGATGCCCAGCTTGGGCAGCGTGTAGTGGAAGAGGTTGTAGGTGCCGCCGTAAAGCGAAGTGGTGGAGACGATCTCTTCGCCGGCGCGCGCCAGCGTAATGATGGTCAGTGTCTCCGCCGCCTGGCCTGAGGCCGTGGCCAAAGCCGCCGCTCCGCCTTCGAGCGCGGCCACGCGCTTCTCAAAGACGTCGGTGGTCGGGTTCATGATGCGCGTGTAGATGTTGCCGAACTCCTTGAGCGCGAAGAGGCGGCCGGCGTGGTCCGCGTCCTGAAAGAGGTACGAGGTAGTTTGATAGATGGGCACGGCGCGCGCGCCGGTGGCGGGGTCGGGCGATTGGCCGGCGTGCACGGCCTGGGTGGCAAGCTGGTACTGCTTTGGTTCCGGCATGGGGATCTCCTCCTGTGAATACACTCAACCAAAAGTAAAAGCGTGGAAAGCAAAACGGCCCGCATCCCTTTGAGGACCCGGGCCGCTCGACTTCAGAATCGGTCGCGCTGTTCAGCGCATTCGCCGCTCAAGAGCCGCACGGACGGGTCCACGTGGCATACACATGGCCATGACCTCGGTTCCGTACTCCCTTGAGTTCAGCATGTTGGCAGTATCAGGGCGGCGATGCACGGCTGTCAAATAAAAGTTGCGCAAGCGCCTGCCGGACGTGGCGTATCGTAAAAAGAGCCATGAGCCGGAATCTCTCCACAAAAACCTGGTCCGCCACGTTGCTGGCGCGCTGGAAATATCTGCTTTCGTTCCTGAAATCGGATTGGGAGCTGGAAGATTATCCGGTCATCGTGCGCAAGCAGGACGATGCAGGCGCCGCGTGGGGAGATGAAGTCCGCTTCACCAAGCCGGCGTACGTTGCGCGCGTGGTCAACTGGACGGCTCTTGACGGCTTTGGCTCCACGCGCGCGGAAGCGCTTGCAGACCTGCACAAGCGCTTCAAGAATGCATGCTCGATGCGCTCCGCCAAGCCGCGGCCGGGCACGCACGTGCCTATCGAATTTGCTTCGCAGGAGCGCATCGCCGCCCGGCAAGCGCTGGTAGACGAGTTCGTTCGCGAGGTGCTGGGCGTTGAAGACGCCTGGCTCTCCGACCAGTCGTCGCTGGGGCACTTCGCGCTCGGCGGGTCGCTGGACGAGTACTACGCGAAGATCATGCTCTTGTATGGAGTGGATGTCCGCGACGTGCCCGACGCGAACATTGCGGAGATTCTGGACCGGATCGCCACCGCAGATCTGCGAACCAAGTCTGATCTCTGATCCCTGGTCCCTACGTCCCTAGTCCCTGTCTTCTGGCTTCCACACATACGCGCCGGGCTGCGGCAGGCCAATGTGCGCCAGCACGCGGTAGGCGAACTGCCGCGCCATCTCTTCCGCGCCGGCGGGGTGGTTGTAGAACGCGGGAATGCAGGGGAAGATGGTCGCGCCGGCCTCGGCGGCCAGCGTCATATTGCGCAGGTGAATGCGGTTGAAGGGCGTCTCTCTCACACACAGGATGAGCGGGCGCCGTTCCTTGAGCGTTACGTCGGCGGCACGGGCAATAAGCGAATTGGCCAGGCCGAGCGCAATGGCCGCCAGCGTGCCCATGGAACATGGCAGGACGATCATGCCGTTCGACGGATGGCTGCCGCTGGCAATCGGTGCGCCGATATCGGCGTCGGCGTGCTGGATGATTTTCCTGGGGATTGCATCCAGCAGCTTCTCCAAGAGATTCGTTCGACCCGAAATGCCGAGTTCTTCCGCGAGGACACGGAGGGAGTTCTCGGAGGCGACGAAATGCACCCGCTCGACGCGTTCATCGGCTTCCAGCGCGCGCAGCAACTCGCGGCCGAGAATCGCGCCCGAGGCTCCGGTGATGGCGAGGGTGAGGTGCATATTGGCAGCTTTCAGCTATCGGCTCCTCCCTTTTAGCCTATTCGTGCGACACCGGCGCGGAAGCAATGCCTTCAATTGGAGTACTGCAAGCAAGACTGATTGCGGTGGAGTTTAACTTCTTCCCAATGTTCGTTATCGCCTTCGCCGCGCATCACCCAGCAAGTTTCAAAACTGCGAGCGGCTTTGTATTCTTTACCATCGAAACGAAATATTCTTGCCCATCCGTCCCCATTCCCAGGCCACCAATCCGCGCGAATTTCGGGAAGGCCATGATCTTCTTGGGGCAATAGACGAAGCATTGTTCCGATGGAAAACAACACTACTTGAGGACCTGATTTAAGGGACCGGACAACCCAGAACCAGTCGCAATCGGCGCCGGTAAGTGGGAATTCTCCCAAAACGACATAGTCATCTTCATCTGGGCCAGCCAATTTCATTTTTTCGGCTAGGAAGAGCTGGCTCAAGTCGTACTGCGGATTTTCTTTCAGTACATCGCGAGCGTATCCCGCCGCTTGCGTCTTGACCAGCTCTGCAACTACGCTCGGCGGAAGTGGAACCGGGTGATCGAAATTTCTGCAAATTTGCTTCATCGGGCCAAATTCCTGCGGCGCGTCATTGCACGACAATTGAGCATGACTAGCTTTAGATAGGGAAACAACTGCTAACAACAGGCAGAGAATCGACTTCCGCATCACCGTGAAGATTACTTGCTGTTCGCGCCTGTTCTTCGCGTGTTGCATTGCGCATCATGCTCCCAGCACACGCTTGAAGATCGCGTCGACGTTGCCTAACTGCCGCGTGTAATCGAACGTCTCCGCCAGCTTCTCCGGGCTCAGCAGCTTCGCAATTGCAGGGTCGCGCGAAACTTCCTCGCGGAAGTTCAGGTCTTCTTTCCAGGCCCGCATGGCGTGCGACTGCACCAGCCTATACGCCTCCTCGCGCAACATGCCGGCCTCGGCGAGATCGAGCAGCAACTGCCCTGAAAAGATCAGCCCGCCCGTGGATTCGAGGTTCTTCTTCATCCGCTCCGGATACACCAGCAGACGATCGATCAAATCCGTGGTCTTGGCGAGCAGATAATCGGCGAGAATCGTCGAATCGGGGAAGATGACGCGCTCGACGGAGGAATGCGAAATGTCGCGCTCGTGCCACAGCGGAATATCCTCAAGCGCCGCCTGCGCATTGCCGCGAAGTACCCGCGCCAGCCCGCTGATTTGTTCGCTGGTGATGGGATTCTTCTTGTGCGGCATGGCCGAGGAGCCTTTTTGCTTTTCGCTGAAATACTCCTGCGCCTCGCGCACCTCCGTCCGCTGCAAGTGGCGCACTTCGACGGCAATCTTGTCGAGCGTGCTGCCCAGAATGGCGAGCGTGGCGATGTAGGCCGCGTGCCGGTCGCGCTGGATCACCTGCGTTGCCACCGGCGCGGGTTTCAGTCCCAGGTGTTTGCACACCTTTTCCTCTTGGTTTGGACTGAGGTGACCAAAAGTGCCAACAGCACCCGACAGCTTGCCGACGCGCATGTCCTCGGCCGCGGCGTCAAAGCGGCGAAGATTGCGCTCCATCTCGGCGTACCAGTTGAGCAGTTTGAGGCCGAAGGTGGTCGGCTCGGCATGGATGCCGTGGGTGCGGCCGATGATCGGCGTGTGCTTGAATTCGAGAGCGCGGCGTTTGAGCACCGCCATCAGCGCTGCAATTTCCTCTTTGATGAGCGCCGACGCTTCTTTCACTTGCAGCGCCTGCGCCGTGTCAACAATATCGTTCGAGGTGAGCCCGTAGTGCAGCCACCGGGACTGCTCTCCGAGCCCCTGCGTCTTCAGGTTTTCTGCGACTGCCGTCGTGAAGGCGATGACGTCGTGCTTCACCTCCGCCTCGATCTCCGCGACGCGCGCGGCGGAGACGGTGGCTTTCGTGGCGATGGCCTCGGCTGCCGCGGCCGGAATCACGCCGTCTTCGGCCAGTACCGTGCTCGCCGCCGACTCGACTTGAAGCCAGCAGCGGTACTTGTTCTCGTCCGTCCAGATGCCGCCCATCGCCGGGCGCGTGTAGCGTTCGATCAACGTTAGCTCCTAGTTCTTAGCTTCCAGCTGCCAGGCCTTGCACCGTCCCTATGGGACTCCGGGGTTCATTTGTGAAATCCGCGTTCCCCACGCTGAAGCGCGGGGCTAACCAACCATGCGCCTACGGCGCGAGTGCCAGGACATTCCTTATGCAGTCCTCAATAGCTATTGACTACAGGCTGCAAGCAACAGGCCGAAGAACGACGAAAAGGCAACACTTGGCACAAGGCCCTCTCATCGCATGTCCACTATGAATTGTACGAGGGTAAGGCGTTGCTCCGCGAGGGATTTGGGTGCCCATTCTCGCGGCGATTTGGTTTTTGCCGCAAGGGCGAGAGGCCGCAGACCTCCGCTCACACCCGCGCAATGTGTAAACGGCGCTCGAGTTCCTCCACCAGTAGCCCGCGGCCGGGCGTGTAGGGCTGGAACCACTCGCCGTCAATCACCAATTGCGGCACCGCGCGCTTGCCCGCGTGCCGAATCACTTCGTTTGAGGCGGCAGGGTTCGTGTCCACATCGATCTCGGTGTAAGGAATGCCATGCGCATCGAGGAACTGCTTGGCCGCGCGGCAATCGCGGCACCAGCTTGTGGCGTACAACTGCACTGTCATGGGCGCATTCTAGTGCCGACTCGCTGCTATGCTCTGTGATGAAGACCACCATGGAGACCCATGACTGCTGAAGAAATGAAGGCGTTGCTCGGGCTTGAGCCCCATCCCGTCGAGGGTGGATGGTACCGCCGCACTTACACCTCCGCGGGCGCGGTCGAGCTCGAGCGCGGCATGCGCGCCTGTGGCACGGCCATTTACTACCTGCTTGAAGAGGAAACCTTCTCAGAGATGCACCGGGTCGCCTCCGACGAGATTTTTCACTTCTATCTCGGCGATCCGGTGGAGATGCTTCTCCTCTACCCATCAGGGCACTCCGTGCTTTTAACTCTCGGACGAGATTTGGCGGCGGGGCAGGAGCCTCAAATCCTGGTTCCGGCGGGCGTGTGGCAGGGCGAGCGGCTCGTGGAAGGCGGAAAACTGGCGCTTTTCGGCTGCACCGTCACCCCGGGCTTCGATTTCGCCGATTACCAGAGCGGAAGTTACGCGGAATTGGCCGCAAAGTGGCCGGCGGAAGCGGAGCGGATTCGCAAGCTGACGAGGAATTGATCAAGAAAACACTTCACATTCCCCGATGCCGGATGTATCGTATCTCTGCACGATGGTCCCCGATCAAATCCCCAAATATTCCCCAAGGAGGTAAGCCATGCCAGCAACAGCGTTAAAAATGGAAAGAAAGAATTTCAGCGCGCCCGCCGAGGTCAGGCCGTTTGACAAAGGCAAGGTCGAAGTCCTGCATGTGGGCGAACATACGGTTGCACGCGCCACTTTCGAGCCCGGATGGAAGTGGTCCACCTGCATCGCGCCGATTGCCAAAACACACAGCTGCGAGGCCGCTCACTTCGGCTACCAGCTTTCTGGAAAAATGCTCCTGCGCATGGACGACGGTGCCGAGATGACTACCGTAGCCGGCGATGTCGTCCTTATTCCACCAGGACACGACGCCTGGGTCGTCGGCAATGAACCTGCGGTCTTCATCGACTTTCAGGGCATGGCCGAATACGCCAAAAAACGCTAGGCCAGACAGAAAACCGCAAACCACCAACCCGGGACCCCACGGATTGGTCTTCGTCCGTGGGGTAGCTGGGCGCTTGGGATGTGAAATCACGAACCCCAACCCACCGGTCCGTATCAGGGCCCGATCCACCGCGGTGCACCATGCCGATCGGCACCAGTTAAAAGTGACCGGGGGAGGCGGAGCGGATTCGCAAGCTGACGAGGAAGCAGTGGCGTTAGCGGCGTTAGCGGAGTTCGATCCGGTTCTACCGTCGCTCCCGAAAAAATCCCCGCAACAACTCCGCCGACTCCTCCGCGCCAATTCCCTGCTCTACCTGCATTTGGTGGTTGAGCTGGGGGTGGTTGAGCACGGAGAGCACCGATCCGCAGGCGCCGGCCTTGGGATCGGCGGCGGCGAAGACCAGGCGGTCAATGCGCGCATGAATCATGGCTCCGGCGCACATGGCGCAGGGCTCGAGCGTCACATAGAGCGTGCAACCCGCGAGTCGATAGTTGACCACTGCCGCGGCGGCCGCGCGTAGCGCAACGATTTCCGCGTGGGCCGTGGGATCCACGTCGCGCAGCACGCGGTTTTGGCCGCATGCAACGATCGTGCCCTCGCGAACCACCACCGCGCCGATCGGGACTTCGCCGCCTTCGGCCGCAAGGCGCGCCTCGGCTAACGCGGCTTGCATGGCTTCGCGATCGTCGATCATGATTTCGATGGTAGCGCCGCCGGCTGCTGCTGCGTCATGCAGTGCAATGCGCCCAATCCCCAGATCAAGTCTATGGAGTACACGCCGATCACCTCGCGATCTGGGAAAACTTCGGCCAGCAGGTTCAGCGCCACGCGGTCGTTGGGATCGTGAAAGGTGGGGACGAGCACCAGGCCGTTGGTGATGTAGAAGTTGGCGTAGCTGGCCGGAAGGCGCTGCCTTCGAAACACCACCGGGCGCGGCATGGGCAGTTCCACGACGGTGAACTGCTTGCCCTCGGGCGTACGCGCGGCCTTCAACTGCGCAAGATTTTCTTTGAGCGGCACGTGATTGGGGTCGCTCGTATCGGGCTCGACGGCGGCGACGATCGTTGCCGGCCCGGCGAAACGCGCAATGTCGTCCACGTGGCCGTGGGTATCGTCGCCGGCAATGCCGCGGCCCAGCCAGATGACCTGGTCGATGGCGAGATAATCGGAGAAAACGCGCTCCAGTTGCCCGCGGCTCAGGCCGGGATTGCGCTGCTGCACCTCGCTCAGCAGACATTCTTCGGTGGTGAGCAGCAGACCCGCTCCGTTTACGTCGATCGATCCGCCCTCCAGCACGCAGTGGTGCTTCGCACGGTCTTGGTTTTGGACGAGTGGTTGCCATTCAGGACAGCCGAGCAGTTTCGTCACGCGGCCGGGCAGCTTGTCGTCGAGATGCCAGTCGTCGTACTTGGCCCACGCGTTGAAGCGCCAGTTGGTGAGGCCGACCTGGCCTTTGGCGTTACGCACAAAAATCGGGCCCGAGTCCCGCGTCCATCCGCGATCGGTGGGCCAGCGGTGAAAGCTCACCTGATCGAGGTCCGCGCCGGCACGCCGGAGCATGCTCGCAACGCGCTTCTCGATTTTGGCGTCTTCGACGATCAGATGCACACGCTCGCGCGCGGCGAGCAGGCGGACGATTTCCGCGTAGAGCCAGGGGATGGATGCAAATTTGCCCGGCCAATCCTCAGGATTGTGCGGCCAGGCGAGCCAGGTGGCCTCGTGCGGCTCCCACTCGGCGGGCATGCGGTAACCAAGCTGGCGCGGGGTTTTAGTGGGTTCGATCAAGTCGGGTTTCCCTCACATCGTAACCCCGGTCCCCAAAAGCAAGGGACCGGGGGCACCCGCACCCGTTATTTGGTATTTTTGGGCTCGGTGCTAACGGCATCCAGAAAGCGTTGTGTCATCCCGCCGTACGCGTCCACGCGGCGGTCGCGCAGGAAGGGCCAGTTGCGGCGCGTCTCCTCGATCAGCGCCCGGTCGATCTCGCCCATTACGATCTCCTCGGCTTCGTGTCCGGCCTTGACCACGATGCGGCCGAAGGGATCGGCCAGAAAGCTGCCGCCCCAGAACTCGAGCCCCGGCCCCGAGGCGCGATTGCCCAGCACATCGCCGTTCTCGTGACCCACGCGGTTCACGGCAGCCACATACACGCCGTTGGCGATGGCGTGCGCCCTCTGGATGGTCTTCCATGCGTCGTACTGCGCAGCGCCAAACTCGTCTTTTTCCGCCGGGTGCCAGCCGATGGCCGTGGGATAGAAGAGCACCTCGGCGCCCTGCAGCGCCGTGAGCCGAGCGGCCTCGGGATACCACTGATCCCAGCAGACCAAAGTGCCTACGCGGCCGACGCTGGTATCGACGGCCTGAAAGCCCAGATCGCCGGGAGCGAAGTAGTACTTCTCGTAGTAGAGCGGATCGTCGGGGATGTGCATCTTGCGGTAGATGCCGGCGATTTGTCCGTCAGCATTCAGCGTGACCGCGGTGTTGTGATACAGCCCCGGCGCGCGCCGCTCAAATAACGACGCGACAATCGCCACGCCTGCCTCGCGCGCGACATCCGCGAGCTTTTTCGTCGATGGACCCGGAATCGGCTCCGCCAGATCGAAGAGGCGAAGATCCTCGCGCTGGCAGAAGTACTGCGTGCGGAAGAGTTCCGGCAGGCAGACGATCTGCGCACCCAGCCGCGCGGCTTCGCGGATGTGTTGGATCGCGGACGCAAAGTTCGCCTCCGGGTCAGCGCCCATGCGCATTTGCACAAGGGCGACGGTAAATTTAGGCGCCGTGGTCATGTTTGTCTTTTAGGCCTTCCTCTGTGACAGAACTCGAAACTGCCTAGAAAAACCATCCCTCAGGGGCTAAAGCCCACGATTTCTCTGCGCCTGCCACGGCACGGCTGAAGCCGTGCCCTTTCAAAACAAGGTGATGAGTCAGTTTCAAGACAGCAAGGCCAACCCCGCGCGGGCGGAATTGGCCTCAATGACTCTGCATCGTTGCGTGGACCGATCTACCCCAGCCGCAGCTCTTTTCCAAAAGTCTGCTGCATGCAATGCCTATTCTTCCAGGATCAGTACCGCCGCGGCGATGGTTGTCGTCCACTTGCCGCGTTTGTCTCCTACCGCCGACTGGGTGACGTTGCTGGTGCGGACGATCTTGTTGGAGATGCGGTAAATCTCCTTTTTCTCGTCCCAGCTTGTGTCGGGATCGAATTCCACGTCGAGCGTAGTGGCCAGCATCTCGGCAGCCAGCTCCTCGGCATACTCGCCTGCCTGCTCCTCGGTCTCGCCAAAGCTGTGGTGCTCGCTCAGGTAGCCGTAGGTATTGCGGTCGGCTGGAATGGCCACGCCGATGCTGGATGCCACGAGCCGGTGCGGCTCGCGCGTGGAGTTTTCCGCTATCACCGCGAACACGACCTCGCCGTCGCTCAGGTATTTGAGGCCTTCCTTGCGCGGAATCAGCTTGCAGTTTGGCGGAAAGATGGAAGAGACGCGCACCAGGTTCTGCGAGGCGATGCCCGCATCCCGAAGGGCCAGCTCAAACGAGGTCAACCGCTCCTTGTGTTTGCCAACGCCCTTGGTGAAGAAAATCCTCTTCGGGACCATGCTTTTTCCCAATTTCTATGTGCCCTCCGTGGGTGTGAAAGTTGAGGCAGTTTTCTTGTGTTCCCGCATGAGTCTATCGCATCTGGGCGGGCGCGAACAGGGTTTCGGGGCAAATTTATCGGTGCTTCGTCCCGGCGGCCCACGCAGGAAACAAAACCTGCCCCGGCCGGACCGTTGCCGGCGCCGAAAAAATCCTGCAAACCACTCTTCCTTCGCGCCAAGGTGGCAACTTTTCCGTCGTCCAAACGTTTAATAGAGCATGAAACGAATGCATTCCTTGGGAATCTTTCTCTTCAGCGCCGCCATGGTCTGCGGATCTGGGCTGGCGCAAGCGCCAGTTCAACCTTCCGCCCCGCCGCCGGACGCCGGCAATGCGCCCGCCACAGCCAATTCCGACATTGGACCAGCCATTCTGGAGTGGGTACCGCCGGCTCTCGCGCAATTGAGCACGCAGGCGCTGGCCAAAGAGAGCTTTACTCTCGACCGCACCATGCTGGCCGCCGCTGCGGGACTGTTGCCCGACGCGGACGCGGATGTGAAGCAGTCCGTGGCCAAGCTCGACGGCGTGAGCGTGCACATACTTCGCTTTGCCGCTGAGGGAACGGCCGATCCGGCCGCGGTTGACGCCATCCGCGAGTCCTACCACTTGCGCGGCTGGAAGCACGTCATCAGCAGCACCAGCAAGGGCGGTCCTGTGCATAGCGGAACCACCGACGTGTGGGTGGTGCTGGACGGCGCCAACGTGCGTGGCGCGGTGGTGCTGGTGGAGAGCCCCAAAAGTCTCACGCTTGCCACCCTGGCGGGCAACCTGAGCCCTGTGGACCTGCTGCATCTGCGCGGCCACTTCGGCATTCCGCGGTTTGAAGGGGATGGCTTGGAGAGCAAACCGCGGCAGTAGTGTTGCTCCCGTAGCTCCCGCCATTGCCACCCCTAAATTGCAGATGTTAGCCTCTACGTTGAACGACTATCAGAAGGGGCTTCCCTCATCGACATGGAAAGCACGTACAACGGCCTCGAGCTGCCTAAAAACGGCCAGCCGATCGACTACAAGGACGGGCAGTTTTCCGTTCCCGTCCACCCCATCATCCCCTTCATCGAAGGCGACGGCACCGGCCGCGACATCTGGAAGGCGTCGCAGCGGGTCTTCGACGCCGCGGTGGAAAAAGCCTACGGAGGCAAGCGCGCCATCCGCTGGTTTGAGATCTTTGCCGGCGAAAAAGCCTTCCGGCAGTTCTCCAACTGGCTGCCCGACGACTCCGTGGCCGCAGCGCGCGACCTGCGCGTCTCCATCAAGGGGCCGCTCACCACGCCGGTCGGCGGCGGCATCCGCTCGCTCAACGTGGCGCTGCGTCAGATTCTCGATCTCTACGCCTGCGTGCGCCCGGTCAAGTATTACCAGGGCGTGCCCAGCCCCGTGAAGCATCCGGAGAAGCTCAACATCGTCATCTTCCGCGAGAACACCGAGGATGTGTACGCGGGCATTGAGTTCAAAGAAGGCTCGGAAGACGCCGCGCGGCTCATCAGCTTCCTGAATGACGACCTGCTCAAGGGCGGCAAGAAAAAAGTGCGCACCGATTCCGGCGTGGGCATCAAGCCCATTTCCATCTTCGGCACCAAGCGGCTGGTGCGTTACGCCATCCGTCACGCACTTGAAACCGGCCGCAAAACCGTCACCCTCGTCCACAAAGGCAACATCCAGAAGTTCACCGAGGGGGCCTTCCGCGAGTGGGGCTATGAAGTGGCTACGCAGGAGTTCCGCGACCAGACCGTGACCGAGCGCGAAAGCTGGATTCTGGGCAACGTCGACTCGAACCCCGGCATCACCATCGAGCAGAACGCCGCCCTCATCGAGCCCGGCCTCGAATTCGGCTCTCCGAGCTTTCAGGCTTCGGTTTGCCAGGAGGTGAAAGCAGTCCTTGACTCCATCGGCAAATCGCACGGCAACGGCGCGTGGAAGTCGAAGGTTCTGGTCAACGACCGCATCGCCGACTCGATCTTCCAGCAGGTCATCATTCGCCCGTCGGACTACAGCATTCTGGCCACGCCCAACCTCAACGGCGATTACATCTCCGACGCGGCCGCGGCGCAGGTGGGCGGCCTGGGCATCGCGCCCGGCGCCAACATCGGCGACGGCTACGCGGTCTTTGAGGCCACGCATGGCACCGCGCCCAAGTACGCTGACAGGGACGTCATCAATCCCGGCTCGGTGATCCTGTCGGGCGTGATGCTGCTCGAGTTCATCGGCTGGAAGGAAGCGGCCACGATGATCGAAAACGCCCTGGAGAAGACGATTCAGCAGAAATTCGTCACCTACGACTTCGAGCGGCAACTTTCCGGCGCCACCAAGGTGGGGACCAGCGAGTTTGCCACGCGGATTATTGGAAATATGCAAATCGTGGTTCGTGGGTCGTGATTCGTGATTCGACTTTGACGATTAACCTTAACCGAAGATTCGCGAAGCAATAAAAAGCCCGAGGCGTTTCCAGGATGCAGCACGTCACGAGCCACGATTCACGAACCGCCAGGCACGACTCACGATTCACAAATAGGAGAATAGAAATGCGAAAGAAAATCTCAATCGTCGGCGCGGGCAACGTGGGCGCCACGGCCGCGCACTGGATCATGGCCAAGGAACTGGCCGATGTGGTGCTTATCGATGTCGTCGAGGGCATTCCGCAAGGTAAGGCGCTCGACCTGCAGCAGGCTCAGCCCATCGAACGATCCGATGTTCACGTCATGGGCTCAAACGACTACGCGGATACTGCCCACAGCGACATTGTGATTATCACGGCCGGCATTCCCCGCAAGCCCGGCATGAGCCGCGATGACCTGCTGCATACCAACTTCAAGATCATGTCCGACGTGGTCTCCAAGGTGGTCGAGTATTCGCCTGAGACGATTCTCATCGTGGTCTCCAATCCGCTGGACGCCATGGTGCAGACCGCCTATCGCCAGTCGGGCTTCAACCGCCAACGGGTACTGGGCATGGCCGGCATCCTGGACTCCGGGCGCTTCAAGAGCTTCATCGCCGAAGAGCTGAATGTGAGCGTGAACAACATGAGCTGCCTGGTTCTGGGCGGCCACGGCGACACCATGGTCCCGCTGGTCGGCCACACTACGGTGGCCGGCATTCCCATTACCGAGTTGCTTTCCAAGGAACGGATCGACGCGATTGTGCAGCGCACCCGCGACGGCGGCGCCGAGATTGTGAAGCACCTGAAAACCGGCAGCGCCTACTACGCCCCTTCAGCAGCCGCAGTGGAGATGGCCGAGGCCATTCTCAAGGACAAGAAGAAGGTTCTGCCCTGCGCGGCCTATCTCGAAGGCGAATACGGCATCTCCGGCTACTACATCGGCGTGCCCTGCAAGCTGGGCGCGGCCGGCCTTGAGCAGATCGTTGAAATCAAGCTCACGCCGGAAGAAGACGCCGCGCTCAAGAGGAGCGCTGAGGCGGTGAAGGAGCTTTGCGCCGTGATCGGCGTCTAAGTAGTTCCAAACACCAACGAAAAGGCCCCGGAGTTCCGGGGCCTTGTTTTTTCTTGATTTCTGCGGCATCGCTGGCCGTTGCCCAAAAAACTGACCCGCCCGGTTCCCGCACGACAAGCTGAAGGCTGAGAGCTAATGGCTGAAAGCTGCTTTTCAGTCCATCACCATGCTCAATTCGTGACGCACGTCGGCGCCGCGAATCCAGAAGATGACGTCGGTGGCGATATTCGACGCGTGGTCGGCGATCCGCTCCAGGTTCTTCGCCACCAGGATGCCGTTCATCGCCTGCTGCGTGAACTGCGGCTTCTCCTCGATCATCCTCAGCAGATCGTTATGCGCGCGGCGGTTCATGCGGTCGATCTCGTCGTCCATCTCGCGCACCGTGTCGGCCAGGCGCGCGTCGCCGTCCAGCAGGGCCTGCAGCGCAGTGCGAATCATCTCTCCGGCAAACTCGCCCATGGCGGCAAAATCCGCCGGCAGCTCGACCGCGTCCAACGGCAGGACCTCCTTGGTCCGCCGCGTGATGCTCATGGACTGATCGCCGATCCGCTCCAAGTCGCCGTTGATCTTGATCACGGCTAGGATGAAGCGCAGATCGATGGCCATGGGCTGCTCCTTGGCGAGCAGCTCGTAGGCCATCTCGTCCAGCTCGCGCTGTGCGGTGTCGATCGCCCTTTCGTTCTGCTTCACAAACTTGCACAGGCCCTTGTCGCGCCGCAGATAGGCTTCCACCGCCGACTCGACGGCCTGCTGCGCCAACGCGGCCATGGCCAGAAGCTTGTCCTTGAGTTCAGCCAACTGCTGGTGAAAGTGAATACGCGGCACTACGGTCTTTCCTCCATCTCCCCATTGTGCATCAAGCAAGATTACAGGAGAACAAATTTCCGCGCATGCACCAGAAGTGCTATTACCTGCGGAACCGGTCCCAATTTGACCCCGCGGATCGCCCTCAGAGGGATTTCCCCGCGCACTGCCATGGCGCTGTATGCAACCCGGTTTACGCCGCGCCTGCCGGCCGAGCGCCGGCGAGCCCGTGCGGCAGCTCGATCTTCCCCAGCAGGAACAGATACCCTGCGATGCCCAGGCCCAGGTATGCGCCCGCAACGGCAAAGGCCCACGCGTAGGAATGAAACGCCGAAACCAGGTAACCCGTCAAAATCGACGCGGTAATCCCGGAAATCTGCCCGCAGAAATTGATGATTCCGCCCACTTTGCCCACGTCGCCGCGCACCGCGATCAGCGAGGGCAGCGACCAGGCCACCGGCGCAGCCGCCGCCAGCCCTCCGAGCGAAACGCTGATCCAAACTAGGGCCTGAGTGGCATTGTGCGCATGAGCCGCGCCCAGAATGCCCAGCCCGAACGCCGTTCCGCCGATCAACACCACGCGGCGCACCGCGCTCGCATTCCATCCGCGCTTCACCAGGAAATCCACCAGCCAGCCGCCGATCGCAAGGTCGGTCCCGGTGGCGAAGAGCCAGGGCACGCTGGTGTAAGCAAACGAATGCAGCAGATCGATGTGCAGGGTCGAGGACAAATACGTCGGCAGCCAATAGAGCAGCAGATAAAACACGTAGTTATACGCGCCCATCCCAAGCGCGAGACCCAGCACCTTGCGCTCGGTGAGAAGTGCCGCGAGTGAAGACGATTTCCCTTCAATCTGTTCCTCGGCGACGTGTGGCTCCCTGCGGTCTTCAATGTAACGGCGCTCGATCTCGGTCAATTCCGGGTCGTCGTTGGGATCGCGATAGACGCGCCAGAAGCAAAGAAAGTAGGCAAAGCTGATGGCTCCGGTAAACGCGAAACTCCAGCGCCATCCGGCGTGGATGAGCACAATCCCGATGAGCGGAACCCCGATGGCCGAGGCAAACTTTGCCGCTGCATCGTAGAGCGATGTGGCGAAGCTGCGCTCGTGTGCCGGAAACCAGAGGCCGATGGCCTTGGCGTTGGCAGGGAATGTTGGCGCTTCGCCCACGCCGAGCAGGAAGCGCGCTCCAAAGAAGCCGCCCAGGTTGGGCGTAATTGCAGCGGCAAAGGACGCCGCGCTCCAGAGAAACGTGCCCGCACGCCCCACGCGCCGCACGCCGAGTTTGTCGAGAATCACGCCGATGGGAAGCTGGCACGCGGCGTAGGTCCAGTTATACGCGCTCGAAAGATACCCAAAGGCGACATCGGAGATGCCGAAGGCGCCGATCAGCGCATTGTGCGATACGGAGAGATTGACGCGGTCAAAGTAGTTGACCAGAATGCCGATGCCGAGCAGCCACGCGATGCGCCAGCGCCGGCCGGGCACATGTGTTGGCGCAACTGTCCCCTCCATCTCCACCAGCTCTCCCTGCTCAGCCTTGCGATTGCGTCTTACCGTTGGCCGGTAGTGGGCCGCTCTGCACCACGTCGTTTTCCAGCGTGCCGATGGGATCGATGGTGATGCGAATCCTGTCGCCCGCAACGAGCGAAAATTCGTCCGGCGGCACAATGCCGGTTCCTGTCATCAGAAATACGCCGAGAGGAAAGCTGTTTTCGCGGAAAAGATACTCTGCCAGCTCAGCGATCGGGCGCTTGAGCTCAGCCAGATCGGTCGACCCGCTGAAAACCCTCGATCCCCGGCGCTCAATCTCCACACCGATGGGTGTTTCCTTTGGCAGCGGTTCGCTCCCCACCAGAATGCACGGGCCCAGCGCGCAACTGCGGTCGTAGACCTTGGCTTGAGGAAGATAGAGCGGATTCTCGCCTTCGATATCGCGTGAGCTCATGTCGTTGCCCACGGTATAGCCGACCATCCGGCCGCGCGCGTCAAGAAGCACCGTCAACTCAGGCTCGGGAACCGACCACTTTGCGTCGCGCCGAATGTGCACGTGCTGGCCCGATCCCGCTACGTGTTCGGGGCCGGATTTGAAGAAGAGCTCCGGACGCTTCGCCGTGTATACGCGGTCGTAAAAATCGCCTCCGCCCGCATCTTTTGCCTCGGCCATGCGCGCGCTGCGGCTGCGATAGTAGGTGACGCCCGCAGCCCACACGCTCTGGCTTTCGAGCGGCGCAATTACTTTGCGCGGATCGAACTCCTCGGCGGGCTCCGCGCCGGCAACCAGCGACACCAGAAATCCCGCAAGATCGGGATGGTTCACAATTGCGTCCCAGCGCTCCAACGGAACGCGATAGTAGCGCCCCTCGTGTTCCACGTAACTCACGTTCGCAATTCGACCGTGGCTCTGTGCGGTTCGGTAAAGCTTCACGTGCGCTTCTCCAGTCGTGCAACAATTTGATCCACATCGTAGACGCAGCCGCCCCAAACGCCGCCGCTGGCCTGCACCAGCGCCGCCCAAAGCCTCGTATCCGCGGGCAATTCTGGATGCGGCGCCAGATCGGCTCGCGGACTGCGTTGTGCCAGCCGCCGCGTGCCTTCTTCGGGGCCAAAAAATTCTCCACCTTCGCCGACAAGATTGACGGACCCCGTAAGCCCCTCGCGGTCAATGACGATTTCGATCAGATCGCCATCGCGCACTTTGCCGATGGCGCCCCCGGCCAGCGCCTCGGGCGAGATATGGCCGATGCACGCGCCCGTGGAAACGCCACTGAAGCGCCCGTCGGTCAGTAGAGCCACGTGCTTGCAGTGCGGCAACTCTTTCAGCGCCGCCGTAATCTGGTAAATCTCCTGCATGCCCGCGCCCTTGGGCCCACCGCAGATCAGGACAACCACGTCGCCCTCAATAATATCGCCGGTTTTGATGGCTCGGATCGCCGCGACTTCGGTCACAAACACCCGCGCCGGACCTGTGTGCCGGTACACATGGTCCTTGCCGACGAGCGATGGATCGATGGCGGTGCTCTTGATCACCGATCCCTCCGGCGCCAGATTGCCGATCGGGAAACAAACTGCCGACGTAAGGCCGCAAGACCGTGCGCGATCGGGCGACATGATCACATGTTCGGGATCGATTCCGTCCTTCTCCTGCAAGCGGCGCCGCAGCGCGGCTCGGCGCGGGCTATCGCGCCACCAGTCGAGGCACGTGTCCAGCGTTTCGCCGCTTACCGTTTTGACCTTTACATCCAAAAGCCCATGGGAGCGCAGTTCCAGCATCACTTCGGGTACGCCGCCGGCCAGAAATACTTGCACGGTGGCGAAGTTACGCGGGCCGTTGGGCAGCGCGTCCACCAGGCGCGGAACCAGGCGATTGACCTCGACCCAATCTGAAACCGTGGGTTGCGGCAAGCCCGCTGCATGCGCAATGGCCGGCAGATGAATGAGAAGGTTTGTCGATCCGCCGAAGGCAGCCTTCACGATCATGGCGTTGTAAATGGACGCAGGCGTGAGGATGTTGCCGGCGCCCATGCCAAGCGAATGGAGCCGCAGAATCGCGCGGGCCGAACGGCGCGCGGCATCCAGCCAGATCGGTTGCCCCGAGGGCGCAAGCGCCGTATGCGGCAGTGACAGTCCCAGTGCCTCGCCCACCACCTGCGACGTGGCCGCGGTTCCCAGAAACTGGCACCCTCCCCCCGGCGAAGCGCATGCCCGGCAGCCTACCTCCGCGGCATGTTCCAGCGTGATATGGTTCTGCGCAAAACGCGCGCCGATGGTCTGCACCTTGGCCGCGTCCTCGCCGGACTCGGGCAGCAACGTGACCCCGCCGGGAACCAGCACTGCGGGCTTCGGCCCCGACGAGGCCAGCGCCATCATCATCGCGGGCAGACCTTTGTCGCAGGTCGCCACGCCGATCACGCCTTTGCCCGTGGGTAGCGAGCGCATCAACCGGCGCAGCACCGTTGCCGCATCGTTGCGATAGGGCAACGAGTCCATCATGCCGGTGGTGCCTTGCGTACGGCCGTCGCACGGATCGGTGCACGCTCCCGCGAAAGGCGTGGCCCGCAGCGACTTCAACTCCCGCGCGGCTTCGGCCACCAGCAGGCCCACTTCCCAATGGCCGGTGTGAAAGCCCAGCGCAATGGCTTCGCCGTTTTCCGCACGCAACCCGCCGTGCGTGCTCAGGATCAGGAACTCAGGATCGAGCAGCCGCCCCGGCTCCCACCCCATGCCGGCATTTTGCGTCAGGCCGAAGAGGTTGCCAGAGGGCTCGGTGAGCAGCATCTCCACAGTAAGTGGCAGCACTCCGGCAGGACCGGGCGCGTGCGTTGCCACCTCAAGCAAGGTTGCGTCGCTCGACTCCAATACCGAACTTAATGGAATGTCTTTGATGGGGAAGCCCTTTCCGCGTTCAGTATAGTGGGCGCGGCCATGCTTCGGATCGAGCGAACACGGAGCGGGTGCTATAAAGCCGATGTGCCCGGCGACGAATCGCACAATACGGCGCAACTTGACGCGACCCTGCGCCGCCGCTGGCGCTCATTGTTGCCGGTGCGATTACGCTGTGCCTGCCTTCGACCCGGCACTCACCGCATTCCGCGTGAACTCGCCATCGACAAGCCGCAAAATGCCGAGCGGATTTTCGTTTTTCAGCTCGTCGGGCAGCGCCGCTTGCGGAAAATCCTGGTAGCAGACGGGGCGCACGAAGCGGTAGATCGAGTACGTGCCCACCGACGTCGCGCGGCTGTCGCTTGTGGCCGGGTACGGGCCGCCATGCACCATCGCGTGGCAGACTTCCACGCCCGTGGGAAAGCCATTCACAATGAGCCTTCCCGCCTTGCGCTCCAGAATCGCAAGCAGATCGGCAAACGCGGTCAGGTCGCGCTCCGATCCGTGCAGAGTCGCGGTCAGTTGACCCTCCAGCGAGCGTGCCAGCTCCAGCAGTTCTTCGCGGCTGTCGTAACGAATCGCCAGTGCGCTCGGTCCAAAGATCTCGGTCGCGAGTTCCGGCTCGCGCAACAAATCCCTGCCGTCGATCTGCATCACAACCGGCGCGGCATAGGTCGAGCCGGCCCCGTTTGCCGAAGCCTGCGCGACTGTTTCCACACTGGATTGCCGCCCGGCGATGCCCGAGCGATAGCTCTTTGCGATTCCCTCGGTGAGCATTGCTGCAGCCGCGCCGGCCTTTTCCACCTGCGCCTTCAGCTCGGCGACGAACATGCTCCCGGTTACATCGCGCGGCAGAAAAACCAGTCCCGGCTTGGTGCAGAACTGGCCCACGCCGAGCGTGAACGAGCCAAACAGTCCGCGTGCAATCTCCTCGCCGCGCGAGTACAGCGCCTCAGGCAGCACAAAGACGGGATTCACGCTGCTCATCTCCATAAAGCAGGGGATGGGCTCGGGCCGCGCCGCCGCACGCTGCATGAGCGCCTTGCCCGCCGCGAGCGAGCCGGTAAAACCAACCGCCTTCACCTTGGGGTGGTCGACAAGCGCTGCGCCAATCTCCGCACCCGCTCCGAAGAGCAGTGCAAACACACCCGGCGGCAAGCCGCACTCCTTCACGCTGCGCGCAATCACCTGGCCCACCATCTCACTGGTGCCGGGATGCGCGTGGTGCGCCTTCACGATCACCGGATTGCCGGCGGCAAACGCGGCTGCTGTATCGCCCCCGGCCACGGAAAATGCCAGGGGAAAGTTGCTGGCGCCAAAAACCGCGACCGGGCCCAGCGGCCGCATCATGGAGCGAATGTCGGAACGCGGCAGCGGTTTGCGATCGGGTTGCGCGGGATCGATGCGCGCATTGACCCACGAGCCCTCCTCAACCACGTGCGCAAAGAGCCGAAGCTGATGGATGGTTCGCGCCGACTCGCCTTTCAGGCGCGCTTCCGGCAGCGCCGTCTCGCGATGCGCGCGTTCCACAAGCGCGGGCACTATGGCTTCGATGCCGTCCGCAATGTGGCGCAGAAAGCGAGCTTTTTCACGGCCCGGGAGTTTGCCGTACGTCGCAAACGCTTCCTCAGCCAGATCGGCGGCGAGATTTAAATCCTCAATCGACGCGCAACGATAGACGGGTTCGAGCTGTGCGCCCGCCGCTGGATCGAAGCCGTGAAACGCGGCGCCGCTCCCCTGCCGGGATTCGCCGTTGATGATGGAGCAACCATGCAAGTTCAGATTGATTTGGGTATGCGGCACGAATCATCCTCTTTGGAGGGAGCTACTGCAACTGGTTGCATGAGTTCTTTGAGCAGACTAGAAAGCGTCCCTCAGGGGCTAAAGCCCCTCATTTTCCTGCATTTTTCGGCCCGGCTAAAGCCGTGCCCTTGTTACAAAGCTGGTTTTTTGAAAAACCTCAAGTCCGTGCGTTCCTAGTCCCTAGTCCCTAGTCCCTGCTCTTCTCACTCTTCGCCAATGTCCTCGTTCCACACTTCAGGATGCGCGGCGATGTAACCGGCGAGCAGCTCCCGGCACTCGCGATTGTCGAGATCGATCACTTCCACGCCGTTTTCGCGCAACCAGTCGATCCCGCCGGAAAAGGTGCGGCTTTCGCCCACCACCACCGTGCCGATGCGGAATTGCCGCACCAGGCCGCTGCAATACCAGCAGGGAGCGAGGGTGGTCACCATCACCATATTGCGATAGCTGCGCTGGCGGCCGGCGCGGCGAAAGGCATCCGTCTCACCGTGCATGCCGGGATCGCCATGCTGTACGCGGCGATTGTGGCCGCGGCTCACCAACTCCCCGGTGCGCGTAAAGATTGCCGCGCCAATGGGAATGCCACCTTCGACAAGGCTATACCGAGCCTCTTCAAGTGCCACGGCGAGCATTTGCTCGTAGAGAGTCACAGAACCACCCCTGCTTAGCAGGTTAACAAGTCCATCTGCCTGCGAGTTGACTTTCGGCGGATCGCGCTCAGTTCACCGTCAGCACCATCTTGCCGAAGTGGCTGCCCTCTTCCATGCGCTCCAACACTTCGCGCGCCTGGCTCCAGTCGAACTCCTCGCCCACGGGCCGCAGCTCTGCAAGTGAAATAGCGCGGTTCATCTCTTGAAAGTCCCTGCGCGAGCCCACGTAGATGCCGTGAATCCGCGACCACTTGTGGAGAATGAGACCGAGGGGAATGGCTTCAGTTCCCGCCGCAAGCACGCCAATCTGTGCGATCGTTCCGCCCATGCGAATGGCCCGGAGGGAGCGCGTCAGCGTTCCCAGGCCACCCACTTCCACCACCAGGTCCACGCCGTCGCCGCCGGTCTGGTCGTGCGCCCAGCGGTCCCAATCGGGGTTATCGCGGTAATTCAGTCCCGCATCCAGGCCCATCGCGCTGGCCCGCTCCAGCTTCTCGTAGCTCGAGCTGATACCCAGCACCCGCGCCCCCTTCAGCCGCGCAAACTGCAGCGCAAAAATGGACACGCCGCCCGTTCCCTGAATCAACACGGTCGATCCCGGCTTGATCTCGCCCGCGGTGAGGGCGTTCCACGCCGTCACGGCAGCGCAGGGCAGGGTTGCGGCTTCCTGAAAGCTCAGGTGGTCGGGAATCGCCACCATCCCGCTCTCTTTGAGCACCACATAATCGGCCAGCACGCCGTCGATGTCGCCGCCCAGAGCGCCACGGGCTTTGGTTGGGGTCAGCGGCCCTTCCAGCCAGTTCTGCATAAAGATGCCGGCTACGCGGTCGCCCGGCCTCCACGCCGAGACACCCGCGCCCACGGCCATCACCTCGCCGGCCGCGTCGGAACAGGGAATGCGCGGCAGCTTCATTTTGGGGTTGTACAGCCCCTTCACCACCATCAGGTCGCGACGGTTCAACGAAACCGCGCGCACCGCCACCAAAACCTCGCCGGGGCCCGGCGCAGGCGTGGGCCGCTCCACAAAGTCCAGAGAATCAATGCCAAAGGCTGAAACCTGCCATGCGCGCATGGGCACCCTGCTCCTTTCCTGGTTTCCCATCCATCATTCTGCGGGACGCAATCGGTCAACTTCCCCGTAGAATGAAGATATGGCTCGTGGATGGGAAAGTAAATCGGTGGAGGAACAGATGGCAAATGCCATTGAGGTCCCGGTGGCCGATTCCAGCAACAAAATGGTCACTGAGGAAGAGCGGCGTGCCGCCGAACTTCAACGCACCACACGCGAACGCCACCTCCAGGCGCTCAACCTGCAACGCGAAAGCATCCTGTCGCAGAGGACGTCGAATCCAGGGCGCCGCGCCGCCCTGGAAGCCGCATTGCATCAGATCGAGGCGCAGATTCAGGCCCTCGAATAAGGTTGCCGGGAGCGCCCGGCTCACGGCTCGCGGTGAATCAGCAGCGTATTGGCCTGATTGACTGAGGTCAGCGACACGCGCGCTATATTTACATGCTCGGGCCGCGTCACGGCCCACAGGATCACATCGGCAATGTCTTCGCCGGTCAGCGGCGTAATGCCCTTGTAGACCTTGGCGGCACGCCCCCTATCGCCGTGGAAGCGAACCAGGCTGAAGTCGGTCTCCACCAGCCCGGGATCGACACTCGTCACGCGCACCAGCGTACCCAGCAAATCCTCGCGCAGCCCATCGTTGATGGCCCGCGCCGCGGCCTTGGTGCCGCAATACACCGCGCCGTTGGGGTAAACCAGCTCGCCGGCCATCGATCCCAGGTTCACCACGTGGCCGCGCCCGCGCACCACCATCCCGGGAACCACGGCACGCGCCACGTACAGCAACCCCTTGATGTTGGTGTCGATCATCTCCTCCCAGTCATCAATCCGCCCCGTGTAGAGCTTCTCCATGCCCCGGCTCAGGCCGGCATTGTTCACCAGAATGTCAATCTCCGCCCATTCCTGCGGCAGCTCGTCAATGGCTCGCTGCACGGCGTGGCGGCTCCTCACATCCAAATCAATGGAGTGCACGGCGGCGGCGCCGCGATCGAGGGCGCGCGAAGCAGTTTCGGCAAGTTTTCCGGCGCGCCGGGCGGCCAGCAGCAGGCGGGCTCCCTCGCCCGCAAAGGCCATGGCTGTGGCCGCGCCAATGCCGCCGCTGGCCCCGGTAATGAAGGCAATCTTACCTTTCAGTCGCATCTCAGCTTTTATCTTACAGGCAGGCTTCTTCGCCGGGCCATTTTGTATTGGCCTACGGCCCAATCTTCCTGGGCAAGTCCGGCGGCGCGGGCTTCGGCAAAGACCTCGGCCATCAAATCCGCCAGGCTCAAACGCGTGTCGCGGCTGGCGGCGGCCTCGCGCAGCAGGCGCAAATCCTTCTCGCCCAGCTCCATTGTCGCGCCGGGCCGGTCGGGCGGGTGCAACATCACCTTGCTGTACGCCGCGTAAAACGGCGACTGGAAGAGCGCGCTGTTGACGGCCTCGAAGAAGGTCGCCGGATCGACTCCCTGCTTCTCCGCGTAGACAAACGACTCGCTCAATGCCTGCACCATCATGGTGATGAGGAAGTTGCCGCCCAGCTTCACGGCGTGCGCCTGCCGCGGCTCCGTTCCCACCACGGAGATGCCGCGCGAAAGCGGTGTGAGCAGCGGCCGCGCCCTGGCCACCGCCTGCTCCGCCCCGGCCACCACGATCCACAGGCGCCCCTCTTCGGCCACGTTGGGTCGTCCAAACACCGGTGCGGCCACGAATTCGTGCCCGCGTTTGGCGTGCTCGGCCGTCAGCCGCTCGCTCAGCGCCACGCTGATCGTGCTCGATGAGATGTGCAGCGCGCCCGGGCTCAAAGCATCCATCAGTCCGTTGGGGCCAAACAGCACTTCCTCGTTGGCCGCATCGTCAAACAGCATGGTGAAGACGGCATCGACGCCCAGTTCGGCCTCTGCCGGCGTGGCCGCGGCAATCGCGCCCTCGCGCAAGAGCGGTTCGGTACGCCCTTCGGTGCGGTTCCACACCCGTAATTCGTGCCCGGCGGCAATCAGGTGCATCGCCATCGGCGTTCCCATTTTGCCGAGGCCAAGAAATCCAATCTTCATGAGCAGATTGTAGAAGACAGGGAATAGGGAGCAGCGAGCAGGGAGTAGTAAACAGTAGCCGGCAAGGTGTGGGCCTTTGTGGCGATAGCAACGGAACCGTGCTGCTCGGGCGAAAAGACAACCGCAGATCCTTCGACTCGCTTTGGCGCATTGCATGCGCCAAAGCTCGCTCAGGATGACAACTTCATTGTTCAGGATGACAGCGCTGTTTCTGTTGCAAATTTCAGGAACAGGAAGCTAGTTGGGCGTGCCCGTGGTCTCCTCCGCCGCAAACGTGCACTCGCGGCACTGGCACACGCGGCGCAGATACTCCCACGAGTAGATGCCGCCTGAGTGGCCGTCGAGCCAGTTGAACTGGATGGCGTAGCGGCCCACGGGATGCACGCTGGCCGGTTTGGGCGGCGGCGCGTACATGGGCAGCACGGCGGCGGGCTTTGCCTTGGGCTGGCCCGGCTTGCGGCCTTCCTGCTTGCGCTCCTCCACGCAGGTCGCGCACGGGCAGGCCTCGCGCAGCCACGCAAAGCTCCAGGCGCTCCTGTGGCCGTCGACCCAGTCGATCTCCATGCCCTTGCCCTCGGTCATCAGCACACGGACCTTTTCCGGCGTGATGGCGATGCGCGGCAGCGGCCGGTTCTGCTCGTCCTGGCGCGCAATCTCCTCTTTGCTCGCGAAGCGGATGCCTTCGTGACTCATGAATACAGTTTACAGGGGTCAGGTTTCAGGTTTCAGTTGTCAGTTGTCAGTTGTCAGTTGCCAATAGCCAGTAATCCGTAGCCAGTAGCTGACGATTGCGAACGAATGGATCTGATCTCTGATCTGTGAAACCTGACACCTGAAACCTGACACCTGATCATTGCTTCCAGAAGAACCACGCCGCCATCGACAACCCAATCACAACAACCAGCGCCCTCAGCACCGGCTGCGGAACCCGCCGCGCCAGGCTCGCCGAAGCGTAGCCGCCAATGGCCGCCGCCACCATCGCCGCCAGGCAGTAGCGCCACACGACCTGGCCATCGGCGATGAAGATGACAAACGCGATGCCGTTGGACATCAGATTGGCCACCACCTTCAGCGCGTTGATGGCGTGCAAGTCTTCGTAGCCGAGGAGCGCGAGCAGGGTGATAAAAAGAAAGCCGGATCCGGCGCCAAAATAGCCCACGTAAACGCTCACTACGGTGGTGGCCAGAAAGAGCGGCACGCGGCGCGGCGCATGAATCTCGCCAGACCCGGCGCGAGCGTGGCGCTTGAGCTTCAGCCGTTCCAGGGCGCGCGTCACCGGCCCGCTTGCCGCAAAAGTGGACGCGGCGAACAGCAGCAGCCACGGCACCAAGCGCATGAAGGTCTTCTGCGGCGTGTTCAGCAGCACCACTGCGCCCGCAGTGCCGCCGATCAGCCCTGCCAGACCCATCAGCAGCGCGACGCGCAGGTTTTTCCGCACATCCGCGCGGTACGCGGCAACCGAGGTCAACTGGCCCGGCCAGATGGCCACGGTATTCGTGGTATTGGCCTGCACCGGCAGCATGTTCATGCCCAGGAACGCCGGAAACGATAGAAACGACCCTCCGCCGGCTACCGCGTTCAGCACGCCGGCCAGAAATGCGGCCACCACGAGCCAGACCCAGTGCCAATTGATGGTTGCCAATGTGCCGGGAAGATCGGACATGAGGTTTTATTGTAGAGGGGCAGACCCACGGCCGGGCGGGGCCGTTACAAGCTATCAGTACCGCATCCCTCGAAAAAATTCCTGCCGCATTCATCGTCCCCGGGGTATGCTCTTCGCATGTTTCCCGGTCGCGTTCCCTTCATCGTGGGACTGCTCTGGGTTATCTTCACCGCCGTCCCCTGCCGTGCCGCCGCGGCCAGCGAAGCCGCCGTCCAGTTCGGCCAGGACGATGACATCACCGTCCTCACCTTGACCAGGCTCGCCCTAGCTCATCCTGCCGCTGAAGTGCGTTCAGAACCACTTCCCACCCCAGCCTGAAGCGGCCGTCAAGCCCTCTTCACCGCTCCAATCCGCCAAATCCAGCCAAGTTACTGCCTCATAAGTCTTTTAAAAACAACGCAATCGCTACGACTTGCATAATATTAGTGTCTTACACTCATATTTTATGAATCATTTGTGCTATAGTTTCATCAGATAGGTTGAGTGGCTGGGACCCAAGCTCCCGCCCACCTACAAATTTTGAATACACCTGGAGGAAATTATCATGGCTATCACCCGTTGGGACCCTTTCCGCGAAGTCGTTGCTCTGCAGAACCGCATGAACTCGCTGTTCGGCGGCTTAAATGCTGAAACCGAGAACCCGCTGACCACGGCCAGCTTCGTTCCCGCAGTCGACGTCTACGAAGACGACAAGAAGGTCGTCCTCAAGCTCGAAGTGCCGGGTATTGAAGAGAAGGACCTGGACGTGAGCGTGGAAAACAACACCCTGACCGTCAAGGGCGAGCGCAAGTTCGAAAAAGAAGAGAAGGAAGAGAACTTCCATCGCATCGAGCGGCGCTACGGCAGCTTCTATCGCGCCTTCACCCTGCCCACCACTGTGGACACGGAAAACATCGCCGCCAAGTACGAAGCCGGTGTGCTCAAGCTGGAACTGAAGAAGAAGCCCGAAGCCCAGCCCAAGCAGATCAAGGTCAACGTGGGCAAATCGCTGGCGGCGTAAAGACAGTTGTCAGTGATCAGTGGTCAATTATTCTTGGCCGGGGAGCGCATGCGTTTCTCCCGGCCGCTTTTATCTGGCGCTGGGCTGCTAATTGACACATAGCGGTAGGGTGTCCAAACTCACTGTTGGGAGCGATTGAATGGCGGACGCAAGCTGTACACCTGCATTGACCAGCATCCTTCCGTATGCCGGCACTCTCCTTGGCGTTGCTGTAGGCGCGATAGTGACTTGGCTCCTACAGCGAAACGAATGGGGACGACAAAGGCGCTGGGAGTTAAGACGGGACGCGGTCCTCGACGCTATTCGTGCACATGCAGACCTTGAATCTGCTCTGGTCAATCTCAATAGCGTCAATAGTGGGCTCTCTGCGTCAGAAAAAGCGCACACGGATGAAACAAATTCCGCATTGAGGGCGGCAATTCAGCGTTTTCGCAGGTCGCGGACTTCATTTAGGCGTGCGTACCTAATAGCGGACATGGCAGTTGGAGGGCAGCTTTCAAAGGCCATGTCCGCATATTTTCTTTTGACTAGCGCCGTTCGCAAAGGTATGACACCCCAGAAAAGCTTTCTCGACAGCGAAAGGTATAGAGAACTGACACTGAGTGGCAATGACGTGATCCTATCGGCACGGCAAGCTCTTGGGATCAAGGATGCGGGCGATCTACCTCGGCTTGATGATTCGAACTGACCACCGATTACTGACAACTGATCACTGACAACTGACAACTGGAGTTTCTATGGCCATTCGTTGGGACAAATTCACCGTGAAAGCGCAGCAGGCGATCCAGCAGGCGCAGACGCGCGCTGCCGAGCTGGGCAATCCCGAGCTGCAGCCCGTGCACCTTTTGCTCGCGCTCATTGAGGACCGCGAGGGAGTGATCCCCGCTGTGCTTGAAAAGATCGGTGTGCCCACGGAGCGCCTGGAAAGCGACCTGCACGGCATCGAGGAAAAACTGCCTCGCGTGGCCGGTGCGGCCGCGCAGCCGGGCATGAGCCAATCGCTCAACAAGGCGCTCGAGCAGGCCTTTCGCGAAGCCACCAACTTCAAAGACGAGTACGTGTCAACGGAGCATTTATTGCTGGGCATCGCCGGCCTCAAGAGCGATCCCGCGCAGGCTGCATTAGTCGCACTCGGCGCCACCAAAGACGCCATTCTCAAGGCGCTCACCGCCGTGCGCGGCTCGCAACGCGTCACCGACCAGAATCCCGAAGCCAAGTTCCAGGCCCTCGAAAAATACGCCAGGGACCTCACCGATCTCGCGCGCCGCGGCAAGCTCGATCCCGTCATCGGCCGCGATGAGGAGATTCGCCGCGTGATTCAGGTGCTGAGCCGCCGCACAAAAAATAATCCTGTACTCATCGGCGAGCCCGGCGTGGGTAAGACCGCCATCGTTGAGGGTCTTGCCCGCCGCATCGTCTCCGGCGACGTGCCCGAAAGCCTGCGCGACAAGCGCGTGATCGCGCTCGACCTGGGCTCCATGCTGGCCGGCGCCAAGTATCGCGGCGAGTTCGAGGACCGGCTCAAAGCTGTGCTCAAGGAAATCGAGGAATCGAACGGGCAAATTGTCCTGTTTATTGACGAGTTGCACACGATCGTCGGCGCGGGCGCGGCCGAAGGAGCCATCGACGCCTCGAACATGCTCAAGCCGGCTCTGGCGCGCGGCGAGTTGCGCGCTATCGGCGCCACCACGCTCAACGAGTACCGCAAATACATTGAGAAGGACAAGGCCCTCGAGCGCCGCTTCCAGATCGTCTACGTGGGCGAGCCCAACGTCGAGGACACCATCGCCATCCTGCGCGGCCTCAAAGACCGCTACGAACAGCACCACAACGTGCGCATCAAGGATGCCGCGATTGTGGCCGCGGCCACGCTCTCGCACCGCTACATCAGCGATCGCTTCCTGCCCGACAAGGCCATCGACCTCGTCGACGAAGCCGCCGCGTCGCTCGCCATCCAGATCGGCTCCGTCCCCACCGAGATCGATCAGCTCGAGCGCGAGGCCACGTCGCTCGAAATCGAACGTGCCGCGCTCAAGCGCGAAACCGACTCCAACAGCAAGGACCGGCTCAAAGCCGTGGAGCACGAGATCGGCAATCTGCGCGAACAGATCACCGCCCTTCGCGCCCGCTGGACCAAAGAACGCGAGGCCATCAATCGTATTGGCGAGCTGAAAAAGAAGATCGAGGCCCTGCGCTTCGAAATGGAAGAGCAGACCCGCAAGGGCAAGCTCGATCGCGCCGCGCAAATCCAGTACGGCGAACTGCCCAAGCTCGAAACGGAGCTGAAAAAGCTGAACGCCGCACAGGAGGGCCAGTCCGGCGCCGCGCGCATGTTGAAGGAGGAGGTCGACGAGGAGGACATCGCCAAGATCGTCAGCAAGTGGACCGGCATTCCTGTCAGCCGCATGTTGGAGGGCGAGGTGAAAAAGCTCGTCCAGATGGAAGACCGCCTGCGCGAACGCGTGATTGGCCAGGATGCCGCGCTCAGCGTGGTGGCAAGCGCCATTCGCCGCTCGCGCGCCGGCCTCAGCGATCCCAAGCGCCCCATCGGCTCGTTCATTTTTCTTGGACCGACGGGCGTAGGCAAAACCGAAACCGCCCGCGCTCTCGCCGAGTTCCTCTTCGACGACGAGCAGGCCATGGTGCGCATCGACATGAGCGAGTACATGGAAAAACACGCCGTGGCTCGCCTGATCGGCGCGCCCCCGGGCTACGTGGGCTACGACGAGGGCGGCCAGTTGACCGAGGCCATCCATCGCCGGCCCTACGCGGTGATCCTCTTCGACGAAATCGAAAAGGCGCACCCCGATGTCTTCAACGTGCTGCTGCAGGTGATGGACGACGGCCGCTTGACCGACGCCAAGGGCCGGACAGTTGATTTTAAGAACACGGTGCTCATCATGACCTCGAACCTGGGCGCGGCCATGCTTGCCGGCGAGGCGCTCAAGACCGAGAAGGATCGCGACAGCAACGCCAATATTGAAATGGTGCGCGAAAGCGTGATGCGCACGTTGCGCGAGCACTTCCGGCCCGAGTTCCTCAACCGCGTGGACGACATCGTCATCTTCCGCCCGCTGGGCAACGCGCAGTTGAGCAAGATTCTCGACCTGCGCCTGAACGAAGTGCGCAAGCTGCTCGAAGACCGGGCCATCTCGCTCGAACTCACCGAACCGGCGCGGCAGTTGATTCTCGCCTCCGGCTCCGATACGGCCTACGGCGCGCGTCCCCTCAAGCGTGCGCTGCAGCGCATGGTTCAGGATCCGCTGGCGATCAAGATCCTCGATGGCGAAGTCCTGCACGGCGCCCACGTCCGCATCGACGTCGACCGCAAGTCGAATCAGTTGAAGTTCGAACCCATGGGGCGCGAAGCGATGGCGTGAAAGAGTAAAGAACCGCTAAGGGAGCCACCGAATGAGGAACAAGAGCCTCTCCGGATACGGCTCCCTAAGTATTGATTTAGGAATGTAAGGGTCTCCGAATTCGAGATCCCTTGCGCCACGGTAGGCGTTATATCGCACGGTCTGGGTATGCTCTTCCTCGGGGTTCCACACTGCCCCAAGAATTGAGCTGCCTCCGGCAGTGCGTAAATGTTCCGCTGTTAAGCCAATCTTCTCGAGATCCTCTCTGTCCGTTGTGGTGAGCTCACGAACAGTTTTTCTTCCGATCCTCTGCAGGATATAGGTATACAGAGTTTCTGATTCGAATACGGAAGCCTCGATCAACTCCGGGATCGGCTCGGGAACGCGATCTTGCGTTATGTATATTTTGAACTGGACACCGTCAACCGAAGTGATCCAGCGGAATTTCTCGTCTGTCTCCTTATTGAAGCGCAGTCTCCCGTGGAAGATTCGCATTGCCGAAGTATACAGCGCCTCTTTCACAATCCTCGACTTCTGCTAGAGAAGAGCTGTGTACCCAAGTCCCGATTTTGACTGCGTCGCAGTGATCTAACCCACACTTTGTCATCCTGAGCGACCGGACCCGGACCCTGAGCGTATCGAAGGGGAAGTGGCATGAAATCGAAGGACCCGCGGCTGCTTTTTCCCCGCGATCGCAACTTCACCCGGAGCAAAAATGACTGAAGGCTGAGAGCTGAAAGGTGACAGCCAGGCGGCGCAAGCCGCCTCACTGCCGCAGCTCCACTAGCGTCGCTCCTTGCCCGCCCTCGTTCTGCGGAGCCTCTGCAATTCTCGCCACGTGCGGATGATTCTTCAAGAACTCGCGCACGCCGCGGCGCAGAATACCGGCGCCGTGGCCGTGAATCACCCGCACCCGCGGCAACCCCGCGAGAAATGCGCGGTCAAGATACTTTTCGAGCTCGTCGGTCGCCTCATCCACCGTGCGGCCAATCAAATTGATCTCCATCCGCATCTCGTCCGTGTTGGCGCTGGTCACCGAAACATGCACGCCCATCTGTTTCCGTACAGCGCCAAGTGGATCGGCCTTCGCCGCAGCCGCGCCTGACGATTCGGCAAGCTCATCTCTCTTCGCGCGCATCTTGATCGGACCGATAGCGACTTCAAAAAGATCTTTCTCCACTTCGCGCTGCACCACGCCGATCTTGTTCATCGATTTAATGAGAACGCGATCGCCGGGCGCGATGTGCCGCAGCACGTGCGGCTGCGCATTCTCGTCGCCTTGGTCGGCACCCGTGCGGTGCGCCACCACTGTCTGGTTAAAGCTCTCCTGAAACTCACGCCGCAACCGCTGGATGCGCCGTTCGGCCTCTTTCGACAGTTTTTGTTGCGCCACGCGGTCCTCAACCGCGCGCACGTTCTCGCGCATCTGGTACTCGAATTCCTTCATCAGCGACGCCAGCTTGCCTTCGAGTTCGCGCACGCGATTGCGCACCTCCACTTCGCCCTCGCGCTCCAGCTTTTTCCGCTCCTGGTTGAGCTCGTATTGCTGTTCGCGCGCCGCCTTGCGCTCCACTTCGAGCGCGGCCAGTTCGTTGTGCAGCTTGTCGAGGAAGCGCGCAATGTCGGCCTGCTGCGATCCCAGCCGCTCCCGCGCCGCCGCAATGATCGCCGCATTCAGCCCTAGCCGCTCCGCCGTCTGGATGCCCGCAGAAGCGCCCGGCACACCCAGATGAAACTGGTAATTTGGAACCAGCGTCTTCTCGTCCACGCCCGCCGCCGCGTTGCGCACGCCCGGCGTGTTCGCCGCGTACACCTTGAGCGAAGTGTGATGCGTCGAGATCAGCGTCCACGCACCGGCCGCCAGAAAATACACCGCCACGGCCACGGCCAGCGCCGCGCCCTCCTCGGGATCGGTGGCCGTGCCCAATTCATCCAGCAGCACCAATGAGCGCTCGCCAGCCAGCCGCGAAAGCCGATCGAGATTCGTGATGTGCGCGGAAAATGTCGAGAGCGCCGCCTCGATTGACTGCGCATCGCCGATATCGGCCAGGAACGCCGTGAACACCGGGAAGTTAGCGGACGTGGCAGGCACCGGAATCGTCGCCTGCGCCATCATCGCCAGCAGCGCCGTGGTCTTCAGCGCTACGGTTTTGCCGCCGGTATTGGGCCCGCTGATGATCAGTTGCCGCTCTTCCGCCGTCAGCTCCAGGTTCAGCGGAACAATGGCCCCTCCCGTCGCGCGCAATCGCTTCTCAAGCAGAGGGTGACGGCCACCTTCAATCTGCAACAACTCTCGTCCAAAACCAACAGAAACGCAGTGGAATTCGCGCGCGAAGCGCGCCCGCGCCAGCAGGCTATCCACCAGCGCCAGCACCCGAGCGCCCTCCACCAGGCTGTGCGCGTAGCCGGCCACCTGCCGCGTAAGCGCCACAAAGATGCGATGAATCTCTTCCTGCTCTTCCTCTATCAGCCGCACCAATTCGTTGTTCTGCTCGATGGTCTCAAGCGGTTCCACGTACACCGTCTGCCCTGAGGAGCTGGCTCCGTGAATCACGCCCGTCACGCGCCGCTTCAGCTCCGCGCGCACGGGGATCACGAAGCGCTCACCGCGAATCGTAATCAGTTCTTCCTGCGTCGCGCCTTCGCCTGTAAGTTTGCGCAGCGCCGAGCGCAGACTTTCCTCAATCACTCTCTGCTGGCGCTCCTGTTCGCGGCGAATGCGGTTCAGCTCCGGCGAGGCATCGTCGGCGAGCGACCCATCGGGTTGAATCTTACGCTCGATCGACTCGGCAAGCGGCCGCAAACTCGTCGTGAGCGCTGCCGACAACTCCGACAACCCCGGCAGCTTGCCCACCAGCCGCATGGGCGGCTCGCGCAGCAGCGCCTGCCACGCGGCCACATCGTTTGCGAGCCGCGCCACACTCTGCAGCTCTGCCGCCTCCAGCGCCGCACCTGCAATCTGCGCCTTGGCTGCCAATTGTGTCGGATCGAGCAGGCCGCCAAGAGGAATCGAAACCTGCTCCTCGAGCAAGAGCCGCACCTCGCTCACCATGCGATGCTGGCGGCCGATCCATTCCTCATCGCTCGATGGCTGCAATGCAAGAATCGCCTCACGGCCTACCGGCGACGCGGCGTACGCGGCAACCAGCCCGAGCAGCGGCTCCCACTCGAGAGCGGCAAAATCAGCATGTTCGACCGGCGACGGAATGGGATCGACAAGCATCTTCAGGAACTATGGTAGCGGTTCGGGGCGGTTGAGACGCGTGTCACCGCACCGCCGCACGCGCAGCCGTGCCCTGCGTCGCCCTGCGCAGCGCCGCGCGTGCCAGCAGGCGCGTGGAGTCGAGTGTCGGCAGCGGCGAGTTGGCGTCATTCATGAGCAACGGAATTTCGGTGCAGCCCAGAACCACAGCATCGCAACCTTCGCTCTTCATCCGCCCGATGATGCGCTGGAACGCGGCAATCGCCTCGGCCCTGACGATGCCGTACGTTAGCTCCTCCATAATGATGCGGTTGATCTCTTCGCGCTCTTCGGCGTTGGGGCGCAGAGATGCGATGCCACGGACCGCAAGTTTCTCCGGATAGACCTCGCTCTCGACCAGCCAGCGCGTTCCCGTAATCGCCAGCCGCCGGAAGCCACGGTCGGCCGCCGTCGCGGCAACCACCTCCGCAATGTGCAGCCACGGCAGCGGCGACCGCTGCTCGATAAATGGCAATGCCTGGTGGATCGTATTGTCGGGGCAAATGAGGAAGTCAGCACCGGCCCCAGCCAACACGCGCGCCGATGCGAGCATCATCTCGCCCACGCCTTGCCAGTCGCCGCCCTCGATGCGTTCCATGTAGCCGGCGAACGATGGCGTGTGCATCGTGATCTCAGGATGCGCATGGGGCCCAAGAATCTCCGCACCTTCCGCGCAGATGGTGCGGTAGCAAAGCGCCGCGCCCTCGGCAGAGCAAACCACGATCCCGATGTGTTCCGGCATTTCTACTCCTTTTCCCATTTCGCGACAACGGCCGCGGCCATGCAGTTGCCGATCACATTCATCGCGGTGCGGCCCATGTCCAGCAAGGTGTCCACGCCGAGAAGAAGCATGATCGCGGCCGCGGGAATGTGGAACGAGGCCGCGGTGCCCATCAGAATCACAAGCACGGAGCGCGGCACGCCGGCCACCCCTTTGCTGGTGAGCATCAGCGTAAACACCATCATCAGTTGCTCGCCCACGCTCAGGTGCATGCCCGCCGCCTGTGCCGCAAAGATCGCGGCCATGGAGAGATACAGGCTCGATCCGGTCATGTTGAAGCTGTAGCCGGTCGGAATCACAAACGAAACAATCCACCGCGGCACGCCAAACTCTTCCATGCGCTCCATGGCCAGCGGCAATGCGGCCTCTGAGGTGGTTGTAGCAAATCCAATGGCCGCCGGCTCGCCCACCGCGGCGCAGAACCGGCCCACAGGAATACGCGCCAGAACAATGATCGGCATGAGCACCAGGAGCACAAACAACCCCAGCGCCGTATAGTACGTTCCCACCAGCTTCGCCAGCGGCACCAGCGTCTGCAATCCCATGCTGCCCACCGCGTTGGCCAGCGCCGCGCCCGCGGCCACCGGCGCCATCAGCATCACGATCTTCGTGATGCGGAACATGACATCGGTGAGCGATTGCAGCACCGAGACCAGCGGTGCGCGCCGCGGCTCGGGCAGCATGGCCAGCGCCACGCCAAAGAACAGCGCGAACACCGCCACCTGCAACACCTGGTTCTGTGCCACGGCCTGGGCAATGTTTTCGGGAAACACGTTGAGCACTACGTCCTGCCATCCCGGCGCATGCACCGGCGCGGCGGCAGCCTGAGCGGCCGCGGGCAACGTTACGCCCCATCCCGCTCCGGAGAGATTGATGGCAATCGCGCCCAGAAAGATGCCGAGCGTGGTGACCACCTCAAAAAAGATCAGCGCCTTCAGCGCCACGCGGCCCACACCGCGCAGCTCTCCGTGCCCGGCGATTCCCGTCACCAGTCCGCCAAAGATGAGCGGCGCTACGATCATGCGGATGAAGCGCAGGAAGATGTCGCCCAGGAATCGGGTTTGCGTGGCGAAATGCGGCGCGTCCACGCCGAGCTCGGCTCCGGCAATCATGGCGAAGAAGGTCCACGCCAGCAGCGAGCGTCGATGCACAGCAACAGGGACGAAAAGCGCGAGGCCCGCCCAGCGCAAGAGTGCAGCAACGTCCGCGCGGACTGCTAACGAGCCGGCCACAACGCCCGCTGCAAACAGCATTAGCGCCACCGCAGTGAGCGCACGAAGCGTCAAAGGAAAGGCGCGCGCCAGCCCAACTTTGCCGGGAGCAGTCGCAGTTTCTTGCGAAAGATTGGAATTCATGATGGAGCCTAGCGGTGCAAGGTCTCCATTATCCTATGGCGGCGCGGCCGCGTGTCATTTGGCCGCTGTACCGGAAGCAGGGGCGGGTGCAGATGTCGTGGAACTCGACGAACCGGACTCACCGCCGCTCGCGGACTTCGACTCGGTCTTCGATTCGGTTTTGGCCCCGGACTCGGTCTTGGCATCGGCCCCGGTCTTTTTTTCCGCCGGCGCGGACTCGGCGGCGGACTTGCTGCCCTTGGAGGAACCGCTCTTCGCCGCGTAGTCGTTCACGTACCATCCCGCACCCTTGAACTTGAGGCCCGGCGCGGTGAGCGGGCGCTCCAGTGCGCCGCCGCACTTGGGGCAAACCTTCTCCGGCTTGGCCCCGAATCTCTGGATTTTCTCGAAACGATGGCCGCATTGCGTGCAGCGATACGGATATAAGGGCAAGCTCTTTACCTTTCCGGCAAGAATCTCCCGCTGCCTTCAATTTTAGCGAGAAGGCGGCAATTTTTCAGCTAATGCCGCCCTCTCTTTGGATGCTGGAGACTCCGAAAAGCAGCCGTCCTCACTGCATCATGATGGGCACCGACGCACTCATGTCTTCCCACGCCAGCGTCAGCGTGCCCTTGCCGTTATCGACGGCCAGGGAGTAGGTCAGGTCCTCCACCATCGTCGCTGGCTTCGACATCATCATCGGCGTCTTGCCCAGGTCCTTCGCGGGATCGTAGGCCAGTCCCCATTCGCCGGTCGCCTTGCTCACAATCAGCACCCAATGCGCCGGGTCGGAGATGTCGACGAACAACGTGTACGTCCCCGCCGGAACATGCAGATTGCCGATCATGAGATCACTATTGGTTTCGAGCGTCGTGGCCGCATTCGCGCCCGCACGCCACACGGGATAGTGAGGATCCTTGCTGATGAGGCCGTCCTTGGTGAAGATCGCGCCTTCGCGGCCACGTACGCGAGGCGAGCTGTAGGTAATGGTGATGGTCTTGCCGCCGATGGTCGCCGATGCCGTGGCCGGCGGGCTGAGCGGCGCCTTCTTGGGCGGGGCCTGTTGGGCCAGAAGCGTGGTTGCGGCAAAAAGCAAACCCGTACATATCCAAACGCGTTTCATGCGATGCTTCTCCTCCGGGCAGAGCCTTTCTTGAATTGATCCGGCGTCGAAATCCTGTGACCGCGCGAAATACTGCGTCCGTGCCCCACCCTTTTCCGCGTTTTCTGCGGAAAAGGTTGGGCGGAAATGCGCTGTTGATGGGCCGGATCAATAGGGAAGGCCCTGACGCGATGATTGTCGCACCTTGCGGCCCACTTGCGGAAGCGGTCTTTGCGTCCGTCCTGTTATGATGCGCCAAGGAAAGGCGATGGCCGACATTCCCACTCACAATTCCCCCGGCGCACGTTTTCGTGCGGCGCTGGCGGCAGAAAAGCCGCTGCAGGTGGTCGGCGCCATCAACGCCTACGCGGCACGGCTCGCCCAGGCCACGGGTTTTCGCGCCATCTATCTCTCTGGCGGAGGCGTGGCCGCCAACTCGCTCGGCATTCCTGACCTGGGCATCAGCACTATGGAGGACGTACTCACCGACGTTCGCCGCATCACCGACGCATGCCCGTTGCCCTTGCTCGTCGACATCGACACCGGCTGGGGTGGAGCCTTTAGCATCGCACGCACCATCCGCCAGATGATCAAGGCCGGCGCGGCCGCCGTTCATATCGAAGACCAGGTAAGCGCCAAGCGCTGCGGCCACCGGCCGGGCAAGGAACTCGTTCCCGCGGAAGAAATGGACGATCGCGTCAAAGCTGCCGTCGACGCCCGCACCGATCCCCACTTTGTCCTCATGGCGCGCACCGACGCGCTGGCCAGTGAGGGCCTCGCGCGCGCCATCGAACGCGCGCAGGCTTATGTGGCCGCCGGCGCCGACATGATCTTTGCCGAGGCCGTCACGGAAGTCTCCATGTACGCCGCGTTTCGCCAGGCCGTCGGCGTGCCCATCCTCGCCAACATCACGGAGTTCGGCAAAACCCCGCTGTTCACACGCGAAGAGCTCGCAGCCGCAGGCGTCGACATCATTTTGTATTGCTGCGCCGCGTATCGCGCCATGAACGCCGCCGCGCTCAAGGTCTACGAAGCCATCCGCACGGAGGGCACGCAGAAAAGCGTTCTGCCGCTGATGCAAACCCGCGACGAGCTCTACAAATTCCTCGATTACCACGCCTACGAACAGAAGCTCGATGAGCTGTTTGCCAGGGGCAAAAAATCCCAGTAGACATTCCTGGCTTTCATCCGCTAATTTAGTTCTTTCCCGGGGGTCAAAATGAGCGTTCAAGAGGCGAGCCACGCGCCCGCCGCCTTCAAACCCAAAAAGTCGGTTGCGCTGTCGGGCACGCCCGCGGGCAACACCGCCGTCTGCACCGTCGGCCAGAGCGGCAACGACCTGCACTATCGCGGCTACGACATTGCCGACCTGGCGGAGCACTGCGAATTTGCCGAAGTGGCGCATTTACTTATCCACGGCAAACTCCCCACCGCCGCGGAGCTTGCGGCATACAAAAAGCATCTGCTGGGCCTGCGCAGCCTGCCGGACGAAGTCAAGCAGGCCCTCGAGCAACTGCCCGCGCACGCTCACCCGATGGACGTGTTGCGCACCGGCGTCTCCGTTCTGGGCTGCCTGCGGCCTGAAGCCGAGGACCACAACGAAGCAGGCGCGCGCGACATTGCCGATGCGCTCCTGGCCTCGCAGCCTTCCATGCTTCTCTACTGGCACCACTACGCGTGCCACGGCAAGCGCATCGCCGTCGACGCCGACAGCGAACCGCTCGCGGAGCATTTTCTCCATCTGCTGCATGGCAAATCGCCCAGTGCCGCGTGGACCCACGCCATGCAGGTCTCGCTCATCCTCTACGCCGAGCACGAGTTCAATGCCTCCACCTTCACCGCGCGCGTCATCGCCGGCACCGGCTCCGATCTCTATTCCTGCGTCGTTGGCGCCATTGGCGCGCTCAAGGGGCCCAAGCACGGCGGCGCCAATGAAGTGGCCCTCGTCATCCAGCAGCGCTACGCTTCGCCCGATGAGGCCGAGGCCGACATCCGCCGCCGCGTCGCTAACCACGAAGTCGTCATCGGCTTCGGCCATCCCGTCTACACCATCAGCGATCCGCGCAGTGGCATCATCAAAACCCAGGCGCGCCATCTGGCCGTGGACGCCGAGGGCCGGCGTCTCTTCTCCATCGCCGAGCGCATTGAGACCACCATGCACGACGCCAAGCGCATGTTCCCCAACCTCGACTGGTACTCGGCCGTGGCCTATCACCTCATGGGCATTCCCGTCGAACTCTTCACGCCGATCTTCGTCATGGCGCGCACCGCCGGCTGGGCCGCGCACATCATCGAGCAGCGCCAGGACGGCAAGATCATCCGCCCTTCCGCCGTCTATACTGGCCCGGAGAATCTGCAGCTTGTGCCGATTGCGGCGCGAATCTAGAACGCAAGGAGCCCGTTTGTCCTCGCACATCAGCAATGAACGCCCCGCGCCCGACCAGGTCCCCGTCGACATCGCCGACTACGCGCTGAGCTACACCATCACCAGCGATCTGGCCTACACCACTGCGCAGCACTGCCTCATCGACACGCTCGGCTGCGGCCTCGAAGCCCTCGAGTATCCGGCCTGCACCAGGCTCCTCGGCCCCATCGTGCCCGGTACCGTGGTTCCCAACGGCGCGCGCGTTCCCGGCACAAATTTCGTGCTCGATCCCGTCCAGACCGCCTTCAACATCGGCGCCATCATCCGCTGGCTCGACTTCAACGACACCTGGCTCGCCGCCGAATGGGGCCACCCATCGGACAATCTCGGCGCCATCCTGGCCACTGCCGACTGGCTCTCGCGCACGGCAATCGCCGAAGGCCGCCCTCCGCTCACCATGCGCGACGTTCTCACCGCCATGATCAAGGCCCACGAGATTCAGGGATGCATCGCGCTCGAAAACTCCTTCAACAAGGTCGGCCTCGATCACGTTGTGCTGGTCAAGGTCGCCTCCACAGCGGTCGTCTGCCAGTTGCTCGGCCTCACACGCGACCAGACCATCAACGCCATCTCCAACGCATGGGTCGACGGCCAGAGTTTGCGCACCTATCGCCACGCGCCCAACACCGGCTCGCGCAAAAGCTGGGCCGCGGGCGACGCCACCAGCCGGGCGGTTCGATTGGCCTTGATGGCCCGCGCCGGCGAGATGGGCTATCCCTCCGCGCTCACCGCCAAAACCTGGGGTTTTTACGACGTCTCCTTCCGCGGCCAGGCGTTCAAATTCCAGCGGCCCTACGGCTCCTACGTGATGGAGAACGTACTCTTCAAAATCAGCTATCCGGCCGAGTTCCACGCGCAAACCGCCGTCGAAGCCGCGATGAAGCTGCACGCGCAACTTGCCGCGGGCGGCCTGAACGCGTCGGCAATTCGCAGAATCATTGTGCGAACCCACGAGGCCTGCCTGCGCATCATCGACAAGAAGGGCCCGCTCGCGAACCCCGCCGACCGCGACCACTGCGTGCAATACATGATCGCCGTCCCGCTGATCCTTGGCCGCCTCACGGCTGCCGATTACGAAGATGCTGTGGCATCCGACCCCCGCATCGACGAGCTCCGCGCCCGCATCGAATGTGTCGAAGAGCCGCAGTTCACGCGCGATTACCACGATCCCGATAAGCGCTCCATCTCCAACTCACTCCGCGTGGAACTGGACAACGGCGAAATCCTCGAGGAAACGGTCGAGTATCCCATCGGCCATCGCCGCCGTCGTAGCGAAGGCCTGCCGCTGCTGGTCGAAAAATTTAAAACCAACCTCCGCCGCCGCTTCCCCGAACCGCAGCAGCAGCGCATTCTCGACGCCTCGCTCGATCGCGCGCGCCTCGAGTCCATGCCCGTAAACGAGTACGTGGATCTCTACATTCCCTAGGGTGCGAGTCAGAGGTTCGCATAACAACGAAATTGTCATCCTGAGCAATCAAAACCGAATGTCATCCTGAGCGAGTCCCGGTGCGCCGGAACGAGTCGAAGGATCTGCGGTTGCTTTTCACACCCGATCGCACCTGCGACAGCATTCGATCTGTCGCGCGCTTGTAGTCGGCCGGCTCCACGTCGTACCAATCCTTGCTCAGGTCGATCCACGCCGAATTCGTCTTCTCGATCAAGGCAATCTTCTTCTTCCATCGCCCACATAAATCCTAAGCTTCATCTTCCTCTTCGTCCTTAGACTCTTCATCTGTCTTGCTATTGAGCTTCCACTGAAGCTTTGGAAGCTCATCCTGCATCGTGTTCTGAAAGAATTTAAAGTCCTCCTCTGAGTACAGTGAAAAGCCTAACGCCCTTCCGGAATCGCGAATGCTTATTTCCGGGTTTGACAAATGTTCTTTCCAAAAAGAGTCGTCTCCGACGAACCTGCACCTCTGGAGTACACGCGCATATGTCGCTCTCGGGCTTAATCTGAAGCGGACCCTGCCACCAACTCGGTATATAAGACGATGTTGATTCTTGTCCTTAGCTTGTGACGGGTCTAAGAGCCGACTGTGCAGAAAGGCTACCTCCGCCGGGTTTGTGCATTCAGCTAATCGGATCTCCAGAGTTTTTCGAACCGACGTACGCTTCGTTCTGCCGCTTTGGATAACATTTTGCTCTGCTTGATCCGGTGGAACAGTAAATGTTCGAACCAGAAGCTCTTTTCCAGTTGGCGATTGAAAAAGATGAAATCGTACAAAATTGATGTCAATCCCGTTTGAAGAAAGATAGCGAATTATTCGCTCTGTGCTGTCATCCACATCAGACGCAACTATCTTGATCGAATGGTCGCCGTTCAGAACCTCTGGATATTCCTCTCCCTCGAACGTCTCGTCAAACGCTTTTCTTAGAGATTTCCCAAGGAACGCCGCTGCGGTCTCCTCAATCTGTTTCGAGTCTAGCCCCTGGACCCATGAAGCGTAATCAAGAGCCTGCGCCGTCACTTCGCGCGGGGTCTTGTCGCGCTTCAGTTCAACGATAACGAGATTTCCGTCGGCATTGATACACAGCAGATCAATTCGCTTGCCATACGCCGTCTCAACCTGTTCGCCGATGATTAATAGCCCTGCGCCAGCGGGCTCAAGAACGGAAACGTCCTGCTTGATCCACTTTTCAAGGCGATCTTCGCGGTCAAGCCTTGATGACGCCATTTCTTGTAGTGATCCGCCATCTGCAATCTCCCACATCCGCACTTTGTCTGCCACGCCGCATCCTCCGCACCTGTGCTCTGTGTTGTTCTTGAATCGCACACCATGCTAGCACATTGCTGACTTGTGTTTGGGCTACGCATTTCCTCTGCCCCGCTTCGGCGCGGCGGGTCAGGTCACGAGTCTTTTGGGAGGAAGAGCGAGAGGCACCGAACGCGGACCGGAGGTCCGCGTTCGGTATTAACGGAGATTTGATTTAGCTTTACGCTTTCGCCAGCGCAGGCTTTCCCAGCTTTTCCGCCATGATCTCGTGAGCGTGCGCGAAGAACTCGTCTTTCGCGATCTTGCCTGCTTCGAGATCTGCCAGAATCGCCTTCTGCGCCAGGTACTCGCGGTTCACAATGCCGGCCTTCGATTGCAACATGCGCCACGCCTTGCGCCGCTCCACGCAGAACATGACGAGTTGCCGCGACAGCGCGTAGTAGACCGACTTTCCGTCTTGATCGAATGTGATATACACGCCGAAGTCGGGAATGAAACTGCGGTGCTCGGGCAACAAGTAGTAGCGGTAGACCACATCCTGCTGCGTGATGCGCACCAGCATGTTGTCGAGCGGAATCAGCTTCTCCGCCTGCTCCGGCTTGATCTTCTTCAGGTGGTTGCGGAAGCGCGCTTCGGTGGTGCACCAGTGCGCCACGGTGTAGCGATAGGTCTCACCCGTCGCCTTCGACTTGGTCTCGTACCAATCGAGATCGATCGAGGGATTGCCCTTCACATCGAGCGCTTCCTGGTAGGTCTCGCCCAGTCGCGGGTTGAAGACGAACTCCGGCACGCCGCGCGAGTCGCGCACGCGTTGCGCCTGGACTAGGGCCATGTCGTCGGCCACGCCGTGCTCCGGCTGGCAGGTGGTGAAGGCTTGCAGGAACATGGTGCCGCGATACTCGAGTCCATCGAGAATCGCCCGGTAGAGCTTGGGCGCATTGGCCATGGATACCTGCGCCACGAACGGCGATCCGTGTCCGGCGAGGAAGGTCTCGGCCACGGTCTTCTTCTCCGTGTTCTTACCCTGCGTTGCCGCGCCGAAGACGTTCATATCGTTGCCGCCCAGCATCGGGGTCGAGTCGGAGTTCTGGCCGCCGGTGTTGGAGTAGACCTGCGTATCGAGCATCAACACCTTCACGTTAGGCCGGTTCTGCAGGACGACCTTCGACGTGTTCTGATAGCCGATGTCGCCGATGCCGCCGTCGCCTCCGACGACCCAGACCTTGGGCAGTTCCTTGATCTCGTCGTCGGTCATCAAGGCGTCAGTGAAGTGCGTGAAGTGGTAGTACTCTTCTTCGCTCAGGCCCTTACCTTCGCGGGTGAGCACGACGTCGGCGAGGCGCTCGGGAATGACCGAGCGGCGCGCGTGATCCACGATGAAGCTCTCGCCCATGAGCCAGCCTACGGTGACGCCGTCCTGGAAGAGCGAATTCATCCACGGATAGGGGTGCGGATTGTTGGGCGCGGTCGAGCCGTACACCGTATTGCAACCGGTGTGCGCGGCCATGGCCATCACGCTCATGCCGTTGGCCAGGCGTCCGTCGATGGGCTGCAGATTCTTGTGGTTGAAGGCTTCAGTCAGCAACACAGCGGCGATGGCTTCGATGAGCTGCGCATCGGTGACTGCGCCGTGCTCTGCTTCGTACGCGGCGATGCGCGCCTTCGTGTCCTTGATATCCTCGCCGCCGAGGCCCATCACCATGTGCTGGATGGCCTGACGCAGCAGCGCGTACTCGGCCAGATTGCTCTCCTTGAGCGCCGCCAGTTTCGCCGCGCCGTTCTTTTCAAGTTCGCCCGCCTTGGCCACAAAGCGGTCGCTCTTGGCGTGGAAGACCGGGCGCATATACGCCTCGGTGACAGCGGCAATGGAACGCAGCACGCTCTTTTCGCCGCAGCCCGCGCAAGCGCCGTCGCCGGCAACCAGCGCGTCGTAGTTGGTCCGCACCATGAGCATGTTGCGCAGGGTCGCGGTCTTTGAGTCCGCGGGATTCGCGCCGTTGTAGAGACCCAGGAACTTCTGCGAGGTATCGGGCAGCAGATCCAGGAAGGCCGTGCCGGTGGTGTGCTCGGCATTCACCTCCTCGGTCTCCTGCACCATCTTCAGCGCCTGGTGATCGCCGCAGGCCGTGACGCAGGCCGCGCAACCCTTGCACAGGTCGCTCACAAAAATCGAGAAGATGCCGCCCGAACCGGGAGCTTTGCGCTCCGGCGACGAGAAGATGGCATTCACCTTCTGATACGCCATCGGAACTTTTTCAATGATGCTGAAGAACTGCGCCTTGGCCTGTGCCGAGAAGCCATCCACGCTCTCGGTGACCTCGCGAATGATCTGTGGCAGCGGCGTTCCCGTTTTGATCTCGGCCAACATGCGCTGGCGCGTGAGCTTCTCAATCTCCGGCAGCTTGTCGAGCATCTTGCGGCGCTGGGTGGGGTCGGCGATGTAGCGCGTTACGGCCGTGCCGAGAAGCGTTCCCAGATCCTGCGAGCAGTTGGGCAGCGCCGTATCCGGGCACACCGAGATGCACTCCATGCACTGCGTGCAATTCTCAGGAATGTAGAGCGGCGTCTCGCGGCGGGCGACGTACTTGGATGCAGTGTCACCAGTGGCCGCGGCAATCACTCCCACTGCCGAGAGCGGCGTGGCCGGCTGGTTATAGCCATAGTGCGAACGGAACTCGGCATCGAATGTGCTAACGCTGGAGATCGGAGTGCGGGGGCCCTGACCCTCAGGAATGGCGTGCGAACGGCAGCCGGCGCTAGTGGTGCAGGCCGCTTCAGCGAATTCGGGGATGTCTACTTCCTCAAAGATCGGCAGCAACGGCTGGCCGCGCAAGCTGGAGTGGTCGGCCGCCGTAATCGCACCGATCGTGATCTCCTTCACGCGCTCGAAGCCCTGCAGCATGACCTCCATGTTCGACTGCACCACGGCTTCGCCCAGCTTGCCGAACTTTTTCACGTACTGCTTGTAGACGACTTCGCGGAACTGCTCCTGCGTGATGCCAAACTCCTGCAACATGGGGCTGACCGCGAAAAACGCGCCCAGGAATGCATTGCCCTGCATGCGGAGTTGCAGATCGGCGCGATCCGTAGCCTTGCGCGCGATATCGAAGCCGGGCAGCGTGAAGACGCGAATCTTCTTTTCGATAATCTGCTTGCGCGCCCAGATGGGCAGGTTCTGCCAGGCGTGCTCGCCGTCCACGTCAGACTCCCACACCAGGCTGCCGCCCTCCTGCATGCCGTCGAGCGGATTGGTGTGCGTAAACGCCTTGGGATCGCAGCAAAGTACGACGGTCACGTGGCGCAGATCGCAGTTGACGCGGATACGATCCTTGGCGGCAACCATGAAGTAACTCGTGGGAGCGCCCTTCTTCTCAGAGCCGTACTTGGGATTGGCGCTGACGTGAATCACTTCCCTGGGATTGCCCAGCTCGTCCACTTCGTGGTCCCGCTCATAGAGCAGATCGTTCAGGTCGCCGAGAATGGCGCCCAGGTTCTTGCCGGTGGTAATCGCGCCCCATCCGCCTATGGAGTGGAAGCGCACGGCCACTGCGCCCTCCGGCAGCAGCGACGGCGTTTCATCGGCGATCACGCTATAGGGATGATCGACGCCGAGAACGATGAAGTTCGCGCCCTCTGCCGCGCTCTTGCCATCCTTGCGCTTGCGGCCCGCGGTCGCGTATTCAAATGCGCCGATGATGTGCTCGGGGCGGAAGTCGCGCGATCCCAGACCGTAGCTGCCGCCAAAGAATCGCGGCACCTCGGCCAGCTCAACCTTGGGCAAGCCCTCGGTTCCCTGCACCGCCTTCGAGAACGCGGTGCGGATGTCGCGCCCGAGTGGATTGTCGCCGGCCAACGCCTCGTCGGTGCGCTCCAGGATGATGACGTTCTTCTTGCCCTTGAGCGCACCAACCAGCGCAGCCTCGGGGAAGGGGCGGATCACGTTCACATGAATCGAACCAACGCTCGACCCGCGGGTTTGGCGCAGATAATCGACGGCAGCCTCGATGTTCTCGGCCGCCGAGCCAAGCGAAACGAAGACCGTGTCGGCGTCCGCTGTCTTGTATTCGCTGATGAGTCCGTAGCGCCGGCCCGTGAGTTCGGCGAAATTGTCGTAAGCCTCTTCCAGAAAATGCAAAATCGGCTCGGCGAAGTTGTTTCTCCGCGCCACTACGCCCTGCATGTAGTGTTCCTGGTTCTGCACCGGTCCCAGCAGGATGGGATTGGTCAGATCCATCATCTTGGGCACGCGGCGGCGCGTGGGCCCAAACAGAACGCGCTGCGCCTCGGTGGGGCAATCAATAACGTCGTCCGGCGCGCCAAGATACTCGCGGATCAGCTCGGACTCGTGCTTGTAGAAGGTGCGCTCCAGGTGCGTGGTCAGGAACCCGTCCATGATGTTCATGCCGGGAGTCAGGCTGAGCTCCGTCACGCGGCGCAGAATCAGCGCCTGGTCGGCGGCCTGCTGCGCATCCTTACCGAACAACATGATCCAGCCGGTATCGAGGGCTCCATAAATGTCGTCGTGGCCGCAGTGCACATTCAGCGCATGCTTGGTAAGGGCGCGCGCACCCACTTCAATCACCATGGTCGACCCCTTGCCGGGCGCGTGATAGTACTGCTCCACGCCGTAGACCACGCCTTGTCCGGAAGTGAAGTTGACCACGCGCTTGCCGCACACCGAGTGCGCAATGGCGCCACCTTGGGCCGCGTGCTCACCTTCCGTCTCAATCGCAATCGTGTTGCCGCCGAACACGTTCAGTTTGCCTTCAGCGTAGGCCTGCTGGAAGAGCTCGCCGCCTTCCGTGGAAGGCGTAATGGGATAAAACACACCGGCGTCGGCAATGCGTGTTTCGGTGTGGTACGAAACCAGTTGATTTCCGTTGGCGGTAACGCGGATGCCTGGATAGCGAGCCTTCATAGATCCCTCACAATGAACCATGTTTCAAGTTGGTCAGACCACTTTGCGAACGGCGAAGCGCGGAGGCGGGAACTGCCCCACGTCCCAATCCGGTTTCCACGCCGAAAGATGTGCGTTGCGTGCGCGTCTGCTCGTGCGTCAGCAGCCCGATCAAAAATCCTCATCAATGAATTGCAAGCAGAACGGCTGGAGCGGCAGTCAGGAGACCTAAGGGGAAGGTTACTCCTCGCAGGTACAGCCATCCTAAGTATGCGCCTTGTATAGAGACGGTGTTCCATCATTTGGTACCAACTCGGCCTGCCGTCCGGGCCTGCGCAGGATTCATGCCCACGCCACTTGCCGCCGTTGCGCTACCATAAAGACAAGATTGAGGTTCCTCATGTTTGTGGTGGTCTGGCAGTTTGAGATTGCTGAGGATAAAGTGGCCGGATTTGAGGCCGCTTATGGGCCCGAAGGCGCCTGGGCGCAGCTTTTCCGCACATCGCTCGACTACAAGGGCACCGAATTGCTCCGGGATGCTTACGTTCCAGGCAGTTACCTCACCATCGACCGCTGGACCAGCGAAGAGGCCTTTCGCGCCTTTCGCAAGGACCACGACAGCGAATACGAGATACTGGACCGCCAATGCGACGCCCTAACCAGCCGGGAAACGCGGGTGGGGGCTTATATCGTTTGACCTCATCGGCAAGGCCGGACAGAAGTACCAAACCCCTTGCCAACCAGGCTAAGCTGCACACTCTTCTTGGGTTGTAGTTTTCCCCATTTCTTCGCCATTTTCTCCTATTCTTCTGTGTCTCATCCTGCTACAATCCCTTCGAAATCCAAATCATGCCCCTCGCCGTTTCCTGCAGGGAAAGCACGAGATGCGCAGGGCGAGCATTTTTGAGGAGCCCTCCCAATGGCCATCGTTGACGACCGCGCCAAAGCTGTAGAACTAGCCCTGGCACAGATTGAGAAACAGTTCGGAAAGGGGTCGATTGTCCGGCTCGGCTCCCGCGAGGCGCTTTTGCCGATTGCCGTGATCTCCACCGGCTCTATAAGTTTTGACGCGGCGTTGGGCGTGGGCGGCATTCCGCGCGGCCGCGTTTCGGAGGTATTCGGTCCCGAGTCCTCGGGCAAAACCACCATCTGCCTTCAGGTCATCGCCGAGGCACAGCGTGCGGGCGGTCTGGCGGCGTTTGTCGACGCGGAACATGCACTCGATCCCGGTTACGCCAAGAAACTGGGCGTCGATGTCGACAATCTGCTGGTCTCGCAGCCCGATTCGGGCGAACAGGCTCTGGAAATTACCGAAGCCCTGGTCCGTTCCGGCGCCATCGACGTTCTCGTCGTCGACTCCGTCGCCGCGCTGGTTCCCAAGGCCGAACTCGACGGCGAGATGGGTGACTCGCACATGGGCCTGCAGGCACGCCTGATGTCGCAGGCGCTGCGCAAGCTCACCGGCACAGTTTCCAAGTCGCGCACCGCACTCATTTTCATTAACCAGATCCGCGAAAAGATCGGCGTGATGTTCGGCAACCCTGAAACCACAACGGGCGGCCGCGCGCTCAAGTTCTACTCCTCGGTGCGCATCGACATCCGCCGCATTGCCGCCGTCAAGGAAGGCGACACCGTGGTCGGTTCGCACACCAAAGTCAAGATCGTCAAGAACAAGGTCGCCGCGCCGTTCCGCGAGGCCGAGTTCGACATTCTCTACGGCGAAGGCATCAGCAAGGAGGGCGACGTGCTCGACCTGGCCGTGACCCACAACATCGTGGAGAAATCGGGCGCCTGGTACAGCTACGGCGGCGAGCGCATCGGACAAGGGCGCGAAAACACCCGGACTTTCCTGAAAGAAAACAAGGAAGTCTTCGCCAAGCTGGACGCCGAGTTGCGCAAGCGGCTCGGCATCGGCGCCGCCAAGGCCGAAGTGCCCGAGGTTCCAGCAGGCGGCGAAGTCCAAGCCAAGGAAGCGGTGCGCGGCCGGAAGGCATAACCCCAGTTTTCCATCGAGCGAATTCCACGTCCACTCACAGATCAGGAGGGTCGGATGAAAGCGCTTTCACGTCGAGAAATGCTCAAAGGCAGTCTGCTGGCGCCGGCGGTTGCCGCGGCGGCCAGCGGTATGAATCCCATTGCAGCCGCCATGCACGTTGCCGGAGAAAGTGCCGCCCCGCAACTGGCGGACAAGCCTGCTCCATCGGGTGCTGCGCAGAAGCCGGCGCAGCCCAATGCGGTGCGTGAGCGCCTGCTGCTCGATTTCGGCTGGCGCTTCCACTTCGGCGATGCGTGCGATGCGGCCAAGGACTTCGGATTCGGCAGTGGCCGTGCCGGCAACTTTCAAAAGACGGGTACGTTTCTTCCCGCCAGTTCCCTCGCCTTCGACGACAGCGACTGGAAGCCGGTCGATCTGCCTCACGATTGGGCCATCGAATTGCCTTTTACCAACGATCCGGCACTTCTCAACAAGGGTTTTTATCCTCTGGGCCGCAATTATCCCTCCACGAGCATCGGTTGGTACCGGCGTGTCTTCGAAATGCCCGACTCGGACGCGGGCAAGCGCATCTCTCTCGAGTTCGACGGCGCCTATCGCGAAACCATGGTGGTCTTCAACGGTTTCTACATCGGCCAGCACAGCGGCGGCTACGATCCTTTCCGTTTCGATGTCACTGACTTCGCCAATCCCGGTGGGCGCAATGTTCTATTGGTACGCGTGGACGCGACAGAGAGCGATGGATGGTTTTACGAGGGCGCGGGAATCTACCGCCATGTCTGGCTGGTGAAGACCAATGGCGTCCACGTGAAGCAATGGGGGACGTTCGTCAGCTCGGAAATCAAGGCGGGCGCGGCCACGCTCTCTATTTGCACGGAAGTGTGCAACGACCGTGATGCGGCGTTCATTACGCGTGTCATCTCCACGGTTCTCGATCCCAAGGGCAATGCGGTGGGCAAGGCGGTGACGGCTTGGGAATCCATTCCCGCCGGCGCCGAGAAAACCTTCGAACAGAAGATGACCGTGAGCCAGCCGAAGCTCTGGTCGCTCGAAGAGCGCAATCTATACACGCTGGTGACAGAGGTGCGCGCGGCGGGCGACCTGGTCGACCGCTACGAAACGCGCTTCGGCATTCGCTCGATCAAGTTTGATTCGCAGAAGGGGCTGCTGCTCAATGGCAAGCCGGTGAAAGTGAAGGGCACCTGCAATCACCAGGATCACGCAGGCCTGGGCGCGGCGCTGCCCGATGCGGTGCAGTACTACCGCATGCGCAAGCTCATCGAAATGGGCTCGAACGGCTTGCGCACCTCGCACAATCCGCCCACGCCGGAGTTGCTGGATGCCTGCGATGAGCTGGGAATGCTGGTCTTTGACGAGACGCGCATGATGTCGTCGAATCCCGAGGGGCTGAGCCAGTTCGAGAACCTGGTGCGCCGCGACCGCAACCACCCCAGCGTTTTCATGTGTTCGATGGGCAACGAGGAAGGCACGGCCAACACCGAACGCGGCGTGCTGATTCTCAAGGCCATGAAGGAAGTCGCCACGCGGCACGATGGATCGCGCCCTGTCTCCATTGCGCCTACGGGCGCTATCGGAACCGGTGGCCTCGCGGTCTGCGACGTGATCGGCTACAACTACGCGGATCCCGGCGCCGAGGCCTATCACAAGGCGCACCCCGACAAGCCCGTCATCGGCACGGAGACCGTGAGCGCCGTGGGCACGCGCGGGATTTACGTGACGGATTACGACAAAGGCTACGTCGGCTCCTACGATCCTTACACCACAACCGGCCGCGCCTCGGCCGAGGGCTGGTGGAGCTTTTGCAACGCGCGCCCCTGGCTGGCCGGCGGCTTTGTGTGGACCGGCTTCGACTATCGCGGCGAGCCGTCGCCGAATGGCTGGCCCAACATCAGCTCGCAGTACGGCATCATCGACACCTGCGGGTTTCCCAAGGACACTTTCTACTACTACCAGTCGTGGTGGACTGAGAAACCCATCCTTCATTTGTTCCCCCACTGGAATTGGCCGGGGATGGAAGGCAAGGAGATCGCCGTCTGGGTGCACTCGAACCTCGAGAGGGTTGAGCTTTTCCTCAACGACCGGAGCTTGGGCGCGAAGGAAATGAAGAAGGACTCGCACCTTGCCTGGAATGTGGCCTACGCACCCGGAGTCATCGAAGCGCGCGGCTTTAAGGATGGCGAACTCGTGATGACGGCCCGCCGCGAAACCACCGGTGCGCCCGCCGCGCTGGCCCTCTACGCCGACCGTGCGGAGATCGCCGCCGATGGCGAGGATGTGGCCATGTTCACCGTGGAAGTACGCGATGCCCGGGGCCGCATTGTGCCCATGACCGACAATCTGGTTACGTTCAAGGTGCTCGGAGCAGGAAAACTGATCGGCGTGGGCAACGGCGACCCGACCAATCAGGAACCCGACAAAGGTTCGTCGCGCAAGGCATTCAGTGGTCTTTGCATGGCGATCGTCCAGTCCACGAAGTCGGCAAATAGCATCACGGTAGAGGCCACGTCGCCCCGACTCGCTCCGGCGCAGGCGACCATCTGGGCAGGTGCGGTCACTCTGCGTCCGCAGGTGGCCGTGTGGGAGCGCGAAGCGCCTAGAGGCTTGGGCATCACCGGCCTGTGGCGGCCCGCGCAGGACGGCGGAACGCAAATCTTTGTGCTGCGCCAGGACGGCAGCAGCCTGACAGGAACCGTGGAAGGCATCGGCGGAAGCTGGGCCGGCGGATATGACGCGCCCACCCCGATTACGGACGGCCAGGTGGATGGGAGCAATGTCACTTTCAAGGCCGGAAACAGCGCGTTTAGCGGTCGCATCCACGGAGACAAGATCGAGCTCGAGCGTGCTCCGAACTTCGGCTCGCGTCCACCACGGCCCGCGGCTCAGCCTGAAGCCTCGGGCCCGGCTGTCGGTCCACCGCCCGATGAATCGGATCCGTCGAGCAGCCCGTTGCGCCGTCCGCCGGGGCCGGTTGCGATCGTTTTGCATCGCGCGCAGCGGTAGGCGAGGGCCCAAACGCCTCCGCTGCTAAAATCGCGTTGGAGCAGCCCATGCCCGTGAAAGCCATCTATCCCGGCACCTTCGACCCGCCCACCAACGGTCATGTCGACCTCATCCAGCGCGGAGCGAAGCTCTTTGACCACCTCACCGTGGCCGTTCTCAACAATCCAGGCAAGGATCCACTATTCACGGTCGAGGAACGCGTGGAGATGCTGGCAGAGGTCACGGCCGGCATCAGCAATGTTTCCGTGGCTACTTTCGATGGCCTCATGGTCGCATTCGCGCGTCAACAGGGCGCCTCGGCTGTGCTGCGCGGCATCCGCGCCATCTCCGACTACGAGCACGAGTTCCAGACGGCTCTCATGAATCGCCGCCTCGCTCCCGAGGTCGAGACCGTCTTTCTGCAACCGGCAGGACGCTACTCCTTTGTCAGCTCAAGGATGGTCAAGGAAGTCTTCAGTTTCGGCGGCGACGTAAGCGGTCTGGTTCCTCCCAACGTTCTCAAGCGGCTGCGAGCGCGGATCCCAAACGGCAGTTGACCCCTCACTTTCTGGCTCCGACATTGCACGCTCCACCCTCTACCGAACTGTCCTCAAGCCTGCCGCCTGATTCATGGCAACCTCAACCCGCAGATCGTTCCTGTACACATGCCCAGCCAATTTTACCTTCGCGGGGGTTGGGCAATAATAGCCGCATTGCCCCGACTTGTATTTGGCCTTTGGTTGTGCGACCCTTTTTACAAAGGGTTTATGAAGCGAGGATCGCATGAATCTCAAGACCGTTACAGTTTTTGCCGGCGTCTTCACTGCCCTCTCAGCCATATTGGAAATCATTGGGGCTTGCCAGCTCCTTCCGAAAGTAGACGTTCCGGCCACTATCGAGATGCTTAGTCGTGTCTGCCTTGCTCTCTTCCTTTTTGTTCTCTATGCACGCCAGGTGCAAAGGCGGTAGCTGAAAAGTCATGGACATTCACGAGATACTTGAGATACCCCGGAACTTCGATAAGTGCATGCGCCGCAATGTCGACTCAATGGTAGTCGGCTTCGCAGGAGGGGGCATGGCGTTGTTCTTCGGACTTGCCGGGGTCTTGGGTGGGTGGGCCCACCGTGTTCCAGGTGCTTTGTACGGTGTTTACCGCGGATATCCCGCAGGCGATCTAGTGGGCACCTTCGTTGGGGCAAGTTCCCTGGAACAAGAATGGGAGGTGTTCGTGGTGCTTGTTGTTGGCGCATGCTTGGTTGCGAACGGAATTCGACACGTGGGGTTTGAAGCCTAGCTGTAGCGGCTTGCAAACATCGGATTGAGCCAGCGATAGGGCGTATTCCTGAGCGTCTCATAGTACAGATTGAATCCGTCTATGTATATGTTGGTGATCAAATCATCCTTCTAGAAACGCAGAAGCCGCCCCTTGCGGAGCGGCTCCGCGCCCGGCCACCGAGGCGACCGGGGGATACCTGTCTTCAATTTGACATCTTTCCACGAAAAGGCAATAAGAAACCCTATCCAAATGAGAGGGGCCCGAAGCCGGAGTTTCGCCGTTGCCGGGAAATCTGTCAAGATAGAACTGTTATGACCGTAACAGCTCCCGCAAAAGTCTTCGCCGATCGCATTGGGCGGATCGAAGTATCCGCGACCATGGCTGTGGCCGCCGAGGCGGCTAAACTGCGCGCTCAGGGCGCCAACCTGGTGGATTTCGGGGCCGGCGAGCCCCACTTCCCCACTCCGCGGCACATCAAGGACGCCGCCATTGCCGCCATCGAGGCCAATTTCACCCGATACACCGTGGTTCCGGGCATTCCCGACCTGCGCAAAGCCATCGTGGAGCGCCATGCCTGCGACTTCGGCTCGGACTACTCGATCGACGAGGCCATTTTCACGGCCGGCGGCAAGCTGGCGCTGTTCAACGCCATCCAGATCCTCGTCGACCACGGCGACGAGGTCATCCTGCCGGTTCCCTACTGGGTCAGCTTCAAGGACATCATTCAGTACGCGGGCGGCAAGGTGGTTTATCTCGAAACCAGCGAGGCCGAGAGCTTCCGCATCACCGCGGACGCCATCGAGCGCGCCATCACGCCGCGCACCAAGGCCATCATCCTGAACTCGCCGTCCAACCCCGCGGGTTCGGTGGTCTCGGCCGAGGACCTGGAGCGCATCGTCCACCTCGCCCACGATCGCGGGATTTTCCTGCTTTTGGACGAGTGCTATGTGTACCTCAACTACGCCGGCAGGCCCGTCTCTGGCGGTTCCTTCACCTGGGCCAAGGACCATCTGGTCATTCTCGGCTCGCTGTCGAAGACCTATGCGATGACCGGCTGGCGCGCGGGCTTTGCGCTGGCTTCGAAGCCGGTGACCGCCAACCTGAGCAAGCTGCAGTCGCAGTCCACCTCGAATGCCACCAGCATTGTGCAAAAGGCGGCGATCGCGGCGCTGACCGGCTCACAGCAGTGCGTGGCTGAGTTTCGCGCCGAGTTCATCGATCTGCGCGACTACATGCTGGCCGCACTGGCAAAGATCCCCGGCGTCACCTGTACCAAGCCGGAGGGGGCGTTCTACGTGTACCCCAACATCTCGGCCTACCTGGGCAAGGGCGGCATCCGAACGGCCACCGAGCTGGCCACGCGCCTGCTCCACGAGGCTCACGTCGTCACGGTGCCCGGCGAGGCCTTCGGGACCGGCGAGCACATCCGCATCTCCTACCCGGTGACGAAGCAGAACATCGACGAGGGCACGCGCCGGATGGGCGAGTTCCTGACCGGCTTGAAATAGCTCCGATTTTCGTAAAACTCCCGCCGTAGATGGCAGCCAAATGCCCGATGCAGCGACAGTTGTTGCATCCCGGGCAGGCTGTCCCGGCCGGCGCTTTTTCTCCTTGAAAATAATTCTCTTTGCTCTGTGCAAACGTTGTCTTTGTCGAGTAGGATGTTTCTTCTAATGTTGAACGCTATCGATTTCCGTCCCGTGATACTGGCCGGGGGCAGCGGCACCCGTTTCTGGCCCCGTTCCCGGCGCGCCCGCGCCAAGCAGGTTCTCGCTCTCGACGGCGAGCGCTCCATGATTCAGCAAACCGTGGAGCGTCTCAAGCCGCTGACAACGCTCGAAAAAACCTGGATTATCACCAACGAGTATCTGGCCCAGGAGATTGCCGACCAGTTGCCCGGCCTGCCCGCGGCGCAGATCGTGCAGGAGCCGGTGGCCCGCAACACCGCGCCTGCCTGCGGCCTCGCCGCCTTCCTCATCGAACGCGAGAACCCGAACGCCGTGCTCGGTGTTTTTCCGTCGGACCATGTGATCAGCGACGAGCCGCGTTTCCTCAAGGCCCTGCAAAAAGGCATTGCCGTGGCCGCGGCCGGCGAAAACATCGTGGTGCTGGGCATCGAGCCTTCCCGCGCGGAAACCGGCTACGGCTACATTGAAACCGGCGACCTGACCAGGGACGACTCCGCCCTGCATGTACGCCGCTTCATCGAAAAGCCCAACCAGAACCGCGCCGAGGAGTTTGTCGCCGCCGGCAACTACTACTGGAACTCCGGCATGTTCATTTGGTCGGCCCGCACCCTGGCCAATGCCGTCCGCGAGCACCTGCCTGAAACTGCTCCGCTGCTCGAGTCCATCGCCGCCGCCTGGGGAACGCCGCAGTTCGACGAGGTCTTCCGCACCACGTATCCCAAGTGCGAGAACATCTCCGTCGACTACGCGGTCCTCGAGCCCCGCTCCGCCAAGGGCGAACACCTCTCCAAGCTCTACTGCATTCCCGCCGAGTTCAGTTGGAACGACCTCGGCTCATGGGCCTCCCTCTACGAGTACCAGTTGGAGACCCGCATGCGCGGCGACGCCGAAGGCAACGTGACCGACACCGGAGGTCACATAGCCATCGAAGCCAACGACAATTACATTTTCAGCCCCAAAAAATTTGTGGCTCTAGTGGGCGTGAAGAACCTGGTCGTCGTCGACACCGAAGACGCGTTGCTGATCGCCCACCGCAACCACTCGCAGGATGTGGGCAAGATCGTGAAGGAGCTGGGCGTCAGCGGGCACTCCGAGCTGATTTGAGTGGCATCGCATTGAACACAGCCACGCTCGTCCTATCGAACCGCAAGCTCTAGAACCTCTTCCATTCGAACGCACGCCAAACGCAGTGTAAGCTCGTAGGCCAAACGAGATTCTAAGCGCGAGGTGAAATGGACTCTGCGGCCATCCTCGGTCCAAATGCAGGCAATAGTGCGATCAACGAGTTCCTCCAATGTCGATGGCGGACGCATGTTGTCTTCCACGCGCTGAGCGACATGTTGAATTCGTTTGAGAGTCGCCTTCAACCAATCGCCCATCCCGGTACGAACCGGCGTGCGAAAAAGGACGTTATGCCTGTCGGACGCGCTCGGTTCGTAAGAATCGTCCGAGCCGCCGGCGAAGTATCCCGAACGCAATAGCGCCTCCCATCGATCGCGGCGCTCCCTTTTGTCTACGGGAGGCATAAGAACGAGGGTTCGCGACAGCGCATTCGCGCTTCTAAGGTGTCCATGCTCCCACTTGAGCCCTGGACTATAACCCGCCAACAGCACCACCAGCCTTGCCGAGCGCGTGAGTTCTGCGACGACACTCTGCCAGTTCTCAACGGTGGCGGGCGCGCGGAAGGCTACAGTGGGCGAATCGCCGCGGGCCGATTCGCCCACTGCAACGACGGCGTAAAACGGCCAGATGGCGCGTACGACGATTTCTTCAAGACGGCGATTGGGCGGCCGCATCACCCAGAGACCCGGCCAGAAGAAATCGGGACCAAAGCCCAGGCCATCGTCCCAGAACGAGCGGAGATAGACGCAGGAGGATCGTGCGCGACACTCCTCCTCGACGGCCTCCCAGGTGACTGACTGGTTCAGGCGCCGGCGAATCTCGTTGAACAGGAATGTGGCCACGGCAACGGCAATCGGCCAGCCCATGGTGAAAACCATAGTCACGGCGAAGATGATGATGCCGAATATGGCTGCACCCAGGCCAAGCGCGACCCAGGATGTGAGCGAGGCGTGATGGCGGACGAAGGAGCCGTAGGAGCGGGATCCCTTTTTTCTTTGAGACGCCAGCCTGAGCAACGAATTCGGGGCAAGCGAAACGAACCGGTTGAGGACGAACAGCACGACTGGAAGCCAGAGCAGAGGGCTGATGAAGGATGTGGGCGCACTGGGAGGGCCATGAAGAACGCCGGCTGCGACGCCATCATCCGAATTCCTGTTCTGAATGATCTCGAGTCCCACGCCGATGAGCCACCCGGCGGCTTCGACGACGGCAGCGGCGGCGATAATCCAAAGGAGCGACCGCAACAGCAGCTTGAAATTCAGGCCCATCGAAGCCCAGAACAATGCAAGCGGCACCTGTGCAAAGACTGTGGCTGCGTAAAGCAAGGCAATGGCTGCGAACACGTCAAGGATGGTGACTCCCGGTCCTGCGATCTCGGTGTTGATCCCTGTGCCGAGGATCAAACCTAACATCCCGATCAGCAGAAGCACAGGCAGATAGCCAAATGCCTGCACCCAGGGGCGCGTGTAGGAACCGCGAACGGTGATGGCCAACGGCACAAAGTAAATGGCGCAAAAAAGGATGAAGATTTGCGGCGTTCCCCAGTCTCTAACGAGGCCGGCGTTATCGGACGAATGCTCGGCCAGATAATTGGCGAAGTCCTGAGAGGCCCATTCCACTAGTTTCCAGAGCGCAAAGGAAAGGCAGAGAAAGATGAGCATCCGCGGCAATCCGCGCAGGGCGACTGCATTGGTGAGATCGACTTCGACTACGTTCTCATCTGCTGCGCGCGGCTCGGGTGCGTCGGCTGTTTGGGGTGGTTCCGAAACGTCGGCCGCGTCAAACGGCGGGAACTCATATCCACAGGTGCATTGCTGAACGCCGGCGGCGGAGACGGCCTGGCAACGAGGGCAGTCCATTCCAAGGACTCCTGTCGAATAGATGAGTTTGCTGGCCCAATTTGGCGAAAACGGAAAGGGGAAAAGCGCAGGTATCAGTTGCGAGAAAGCATAGTCAATCCTGCGGCGCGGGTCAAGTTTCTTGATGTGCGGCGAGGGTTATAGGATGTGGAGGAAATGCGTGCGTTACTTGGCGTGGCCAGAATGATGTGACATCGCGGGAATTGAGGGCGCACAGCGGCTGTACAATTCTTGCGTATCTCAGTGCGCACAAATCGCCTGAGGGGAGCAGGAAATGCCCGAAACCATCAATTGGCCGATGCGGCAAAAGCCGCGGCGCGTAAGCCTTGCCGTCTACCTCTTCATCGCTGTCGTCGTCCTTGTCGTTATTGGCGGCCGCGCCGCCATTTCCTATTGGGTTGACCTCCTCTGGTTCGGCTCGCTGGGCTACGCTCCCGTTTTCTGGAAGACCTTTGGCCTCGAGTGGGGGACGTTCGCAGCCTTTGCTGTGCTTACCTTCCTGGTCCTCTACGGCGCCTTCCTCGCTTTCCGCCACGGCCACACCGGTGATTTGCCTGAGACGCATACCATCTTTTTCGCCGGCCGCCCCATCGAGCTGCCGGTGGCAAAGTTCCTGCGTTCCGTTGCCGCCATCGCCGCGGTCCTCATTTCGGCCGCGACCGGCTTCGCCATGGAATCGCAGTGGCCCACGCTGGCTCTTTTTTGGTACGCGCCTGCCACTGCCACGAATCCTGTTGATCCCATCCTGGGCCGCCCCCTTGGTTTCTATCTCTTCACCTTGCCTGCCTGGGAACTCATCGCCGGATGGTTGCTCACGCTGGCAGTGATCATCTGCATTCTCGCGGTGCTCTTCCTCATTGCTGCGGGCAGCGGACGTGTGCGCAACGGGAACCTCGGCAGCGCCGCTTCGTCGATCTGGCGCGGCGTTTCCATCGCCGCAGGCTTTTTGCTTTTCACACTTGCCATTCGCGAGTATGTCGGCCGCTTCGATCTCTTCTTCGACCAGCACGCGATCTTTTCCGGAGTCTCCTGGACGGACGCACACGTCACAATCCTCGGCATGTCATTCATCAGCGTGGCGCTAGCCATCGGCGCACTGATTGCCTTCGCCTGCGGCCTGCTTAAGTTACGCGTACGCTGGCTGGCAGCGGCCATCGCTCCCGCGGTGGTTTGTTATGTCATCGTCGCTATAGCCGGATGGTACGCGTCGACCTTCATCGTTAATCCCAACCGGCTCGACCGCGAGCGGCCTTATATCGTGGACAACATCGCCCTCACGCGCCAGGCCTATGGCCTCGACCTCTTCGCCCAGCAAGAATTCCCCGCTGAGACCACGGTTGCCGCAGCCGATCCGGAACACAATCAGGCGACGCTTGAAAACATTCGCCTCTGGGACGTGGGCGCCCTCCAGGCCACGTTAACCCAGTTGCAGGAGATTCGCACCTACTATGCATTCCCTGGCATCGATATCGATCGCTACCAGATCAACGGATCGTTGCGGCAGGTGATGCTCGCGGTTCGCGAGCTGGACGTGGACAAGCTGCCCGACACCAGCCGCAACTGGATCAGCGACAAGCTGATCTACACCCACGGCTACGGCATCACCATGAATCCCGTCAACGGCTTTTCCAGCGAGGGCCTGCCTACGCTTTATCTCTCGAATATGCCCGTGCAGAGTACAGTGCCCGGCCTCAAAGTCACGCGCCCCGAAATCTACTTCGGCGAAAAGACCGACACCGATGTCTACGTCAAGACCGGCCAGCAGGAATTCAATTACTCTCAGGGCCAGAACGACAGTTATTCGACCTACGAAGGCACGGGCGGCATCGTGATGGGCGGCTTTATGCGCCGCGTGCTGCTGGCCTTCGATCGCGGCGACCTGACCAAGGTTCCCTTCAGCGACGACATAAAGGCCGACAGCCGCCTGCTGATGCGGCGCAACGTGCTGGCGCGGGTTACTGCGCTGGCGCCGTTCCTCACTTTCGATCACGATCCCTACATTGTCGTCGGCGACGATGGACGCCTCTCCTGGATCATTGACGCCTACACTTCCTCGTCCACGTATCCTTACTCTGCGGCTGCCGATCTCTATGGGCAATCGGTCAATTACGTCCGCAATAGCGTGAAAGCTGTGGTGGACACCTACGATGGTACCGTCACGTTCTACGTCTTCGATGCATCCGACCCCATCCTCGCAGCATGGCGCGGCATCTATCCGGGGCTGTTCAAGGACGCCTCCGCCATGCCCTCGTGGCTGCGTGCCCATGTGCGCTATCCCGAAGCGCTGCTGAGCCTGCAGGCCGATGTGTATGGTCTTTATCACATGACCAACCCCGAGGTCTTCTACAACCGCGGAGATCAGTGGACCGTGGCCACGGAGAATGGTTCGAGCCAGAGCGGCGACCAGAGCGCGGTGGCTATGCATCCCAATTTCGTGCTCATGACGCTTCCCGGGGAATCGGGCGGCCTTGAGTTCGTTGAGATTCTGCCCTTTACGCCCATCAGCCGCAACAACATGATCGGCTGGATCGCGGCGCGCAGCGACGGCGCGCATTACGGAACCGCCGTGGTGTTCAACTTCCCGAAGACGCGGCTGGTCGACGGGCCGCAGCAGATTGAAGCGCGGATCGATCAAAACGCGCAACTCTCCGGGCAGCTCACGCTCTGGAATCAGCAGGGCTCGCACGTCATCCGCGGCAGCCTGCTGGTGATTCCCTGCGGGCAGGCGCTCCTCTATGCGGAGCCGATTTACCTCCAGGCAGAACGCAGCCCCATGCCGGAACTGCGGCTGGTCGTTCTGGCTCTGCAGGATCGCCTCGCCTACGGCCCGAACTTCGAGTCCGCGCTCGCTTCGCTCTTCGGAGCGCAGACCCCATCGCTTACGGGTGCGGAATCGCCGCAAACTCCATCTGCGGCTGCACCCTCAGGCGCGCCGCAACCTGCGCCCGATCTGAACGCGCTCATCAGCCAAGCCAGTCGTGACTTCGCCGACTATCAGCGCCTGACTTCAGAGGGTAAACTGGCCGAGGCCGGCCAGAAACTCGACGATCTGAAGCGCGTGCTCGATCAGCTCGGCGCTCACGCGAAATAATTCCGGCGTCTCAACCAGCTCACACTTTGATGACGGAGTTCATACCATGCCTCGTTTCGCCGCCAACTTGACCATGATGTACCAGGAACACAAGTTTCTCGACCGCTTCGCCGCGGCTGCGCGCGATGGCTTCACGGCGGTCGAGTTTCTTTTCTCCTACGAGCATCCGGCCGCCACGCTGGCTGCTCTGCTCAAAGAGCACGGCCTGCGCCAGGTTCTCTTCAACTCGCCTCCCGGCGATTGGAAGGCCGGCGAACGCGGCATCACGGCGCTACCCGGCCGCGAAAACGAATTTCGCGACGGTTTTTTACTGGCCTTGGAGTACGCCCTCGTCATGCAATGTCCCCGCGTCCACGCCATGGCCGGAATTGCCCCGCACGGCGTGGACCGCGCGCATCTGCTTGGCGTCTATACCGCCAATCTTGCCTGGGCGGCGGAGCAGGCGCGGGTTGCCGGCATCGAGTTGCTCATCGAGCCCATCGCCTTGCGCAACATGCCAGGCTTTTTCCTGAATCGCCAGGAAGAAGCGCACGCCATAGTCGCGGAAGTCGGCGCGCCCAATCTCAAAATCCTCATGGACCTCTTCCATTGCCAGGTGGAGGAGGGCGATCTGGCCATCAGGATACGCAAATATCTCGCCAACCCGAAGAAGACTCGCGTGGGCCACTTCCAGATTGCCGGCGTGCCCGAGCGCCACGAGCCCGACACGGGCGAAGTGAATTTTTCCTACCTGTTCGATCTCATCGATCAGTTGGGATATGAAGGCTGGATCGGCTGCGAATATATTCCCGCGGCCGCGACGTCGGAGGGTCTCGGCTGGTTCAAGAAATGGCAAACCGCCGCGAGCTAAGATAAGCTTCGCGGCGGCGCCCACTTTACAATTTGCGGGTTGCCCCATCCTTTTTATCTGGAGCGCGGCGCGCGACAGATAAAGGGGCGGGACAGCGCTCAGTACGGCTTACTTCTCTACTCCGAATGTAAACGTCGTGGTCGAGTGCATCGTTTCGCCGGGACGCAGAACCGTGCTCGGAAAATCCGGATGGTTCGGCGAATCCGGGAAATGCTGCGTCTCCAGGCAGAATCCGGCGTGCTTTTCGTACTTCACGCCGTGCCTGCCGGTGAAGCTGCCATCCAGGAAATTGCCGGAGTAGAACTGCACTCCCGGCTCGGTTGTCTCCACCGTAAGCTTGCGTCCGCTCACCGGATCCGTCACGATTGCCGCCAGACGCAGCGTTCCCGGCTTGCCATTCAGCACCCAGTTGAAATCGTACCCGCCGGCGCGCTTCAGTTGCTCATTGTCGGCATCGATCCGCGTGCCAATTATCTCCGGCTTGCGGAAATCCATCGACGTCCCGGCCACCGGCGCCAGCTCACCCGTCGGAATCAGTCCCGCGTCCACCGGCGTGTAGCGGTCGGCGTTGATTTCAATCCGCTGGTCGAGGATATTGCCCTGGTCGTCACCGTGCAGGTTGAAGTACGCGTGGTTGGTCAGGTTCACCACCGTCGCCTTGTCCGTCTTGGCCGAGTAGTCGATGCGCAGCGTATTCCCCTTGAGCGTGTAGCGCACTGTTGCAGTCATTGTCCCCGGAAATCCCATGTCGCCATCGGGGCTCACATGCGTGAACTCGACGCCGTCCGGCACTTCCTTGGCCTGCCACACATACTGGTCGAACCCAACAGGGCCGCCGTGCAGCGCGTTGGCACCGTTATTGATGGGAATCTGGTAGGTCTTTCCGTCCAGCGTAAATTTGCCCAGCGCAATGCGATTGCCATAGCGCCCCACCACGGCGCCAATATACGGACTGGGCTTGATCAGATACGTATCGAGTGTGTCGTAGCCCAACGCTACATCCGCCATCTTGCCCGTGCGGTCCGGGGTTTTCACGCTCACCAGGTGGGCTCCGTACGCCGTCACTCTTACTTCAATCTGCCCACCGGTCAGCGTGTAAATCGAGACGGCGGTTCCATCCGCGGTATGACCCCATATCGACATCTTCACCTCTCCCTGTGCAATAGCCGAAAACGCCATTGCCGTTCCAATCAAAGTTGCAACCACTGCTGCTCGTTTCACGGTTTACCCCTTTGCCTTACGGCTTGCGCCGTTCTCGCCACTCGCCGGCCCCGGCCCGTTTCACCGCTTCCCATTACAGAGGCCTCAACCGTCGCGATAACGTTCCTTGGAAACTATAGCTGATGCGGCTACAGCGGCTCCAGAATTGCTGTGAACCGGAACCACTGCTGTTGAGTGGCGTTTCCCTCAAGAAAACGCCACCCTTCGCCACCTTCAAAAGGGCACGTGAATTCTGGAACCGCTCTGGCAATGCCATCCTGCGCCCCGCGGCGGGGTGGGTAGAGCGGTGAAACTCCGGCATCTGTGCCAGGCAAGGATTGCTAGTAAATCCTGCTGGCAATCACCTGCGTCCCGGTGGCGTTTGACTGGATGCTCGTTGACCGCAGCAGCACTTCGAAACTGCGCAGGGATTTATCCGGGCGCGCGGCTTGCTTCAGAATCGGATCGATGGCCGACGGATACAACAGCAGCTCGGCCGCGGCCTGCGTTCCGGCCACATCCAGTCCCTCCAGAACCAGCAGATGCCCGTTGCCGCTCAAATTGGGAAGAAAATCGATGAGCGCGAAGGTCTCGTGCGCCGGCTCATTCCAGTGGCTGGAATAGGTCGCGGATTCTCCCGGTTGGGGCTTGAGATTGATAATCTGCGCTCCATTCATGCCGGGCCGGTCGACAATGCGGAAGTTGGCGTTGCTCTCAGCAATCGCGGCCCAGGGATTGCTGCCCACCGAGCCGATGATGACGGCATTGGCGTTTTTGAGGTCATCCAGCCGCACATCTCGGGGAAACCGGATAAATACTCGCTGCGGATCGTCCTCCGTCAGGTGGGCGAATGCCGCCGCGATCTGCAGATCTACGAAAGGCGTCAACTGCTGGGAGCGCAGATCCGCGGCGCTATGCGCATCCACTCCGGACAGTGGCAATTCCTGGTAGCTGCCTGAAATGTATTCTGCCAAGGGCACGGGCCGGCGCGAAAGGTCTTCGAGAAGATTGAATCCCGCATCGGACGGCACGATATAGCTGTTTACAGGACCGCTGAACAACTCGGCCCACAGCACATGGGCCGGCTCTTGCTGCGGGGGCGGCGCCGGAGATCGTCTGGCGGCATACCAGGTTACGGCAATCAGCGCCGCACTATAGACCACGACCAGTACTGCGCCCAGCACCCAACGGCTTGCCTTTGACTGAACCGCCGTTGCTGGTTCCGCGTGGTGTGCGAGCAGCGCATGAGGCTGTGTCTGGCCCGGAGCCATGGCCGTCTGCCCCGGCGTCTCTTCTCGGTCGACCTCCTCAGTAGCCGGAAGAAACACCGGCACATAACCGCCCACCGGAATGTCGATTCGCACTGGTTCCGAGCTGCCCTGGTCTGCAAAGTGCTCTGCCAGCCGCTTGCGCAATTGGCGCGCGTAGCTGCGAACGATATTGTCCTCAAGCGTGCGGTAATCCGCCGGCCGGTCGAAGACCTGCACGCCGATCTGGTGCTCTGTGATCTCGTGTCCCCGCCCTTCCAGGGTTTCTGCCACCACAAACAACAGAAACTTCGAAAGTAAAGGGGATCGGGCGAAGTTTGGCCCGGCGATCACTCGCTGCGCGAGGGCCCAGTACGGGTCTTCCTGCAGACTCACTGGCCAAGCCTCATCGGGAGGAGGCATCTTGGACTTGGATTGGACCGTAGCAAAGTGATCCATGAGCCTTATCTCCTGGCTGCCATCCCGGCACGGAGAGCGGTCTCCGGTTCAACTGTTAAGTAATGACGCACGGCTTGACCCAGTACTCGGTTTACCCACAAACACGTCTGCGTATTGCGCAGGGTTGAATTTCAATTTCAATTCCGTGAATGCCAAGTGAAATCTGGCAAACTGCTCGCATCAAGCGAGTCTCTCCTCGCGATCTTGCAACGCATCGCAACAGCCTTCACGCTCGGGCTTGTAAACCGATTGCAACGCAAGCAAACACGCTGTTTCATGTGCTGCCCCATCGTCCGCGTCCGGTATTTTCAAAAACAACCCTGAGAACGGTCTTCCAACCGAACAATTTCCACAGTTTACCAACATTTCAAGCAGTCAACAAATCCTTCCCAATCAGCTAATTAAACCCTTTGAACACTAGTGTATACACGTTCGTGCACTTAGGGTAAACACTCCCGCTCGCATGGTAAGTGCAATATCGTTGCGCTGCCCGCCGAAGTGTGGGCGAGTGCAAACGTGTAAAAAAATCTTGAAATTGGGGGTAGCAAGGCATCATGAACATCAAACAGCAATTCAGAATTGCAGGACCATGGCTCACCCTCGTGGTCTCGCTCCTTGCGCTGTGCCTTCCGGGCCGCCTGGCGGCCCAGCTAGACCGAGGAGAGATCACTGGAACGGTAGAGGATCCGAGCGGCGCGGTCGTGCAAAAAGCCACGATCGACCTCATCAACGACGAAACCAGCGCAAGAATTACAACCAAGTCCACGTCTACCGGTACCTATGTATTCGACGACGTGCTTCCCGGCAAGTACACGGTTGAGGCTGAGGCCTCCGGGTTCCAGAAGTATGTCGTGAATGGAGTGCTTGTGCACGTGCAGCAGGTGCTCACCGTCGACATTCACTTGGCCACCGGCAATGTGCAGCAGAGTGTCACTGTGACCGCCGCGGCGCCGCTTCTTGAAGCAGAAAACGCCCAGGTGGGCCAATCCATCACCAATTTAACCGTGAACGATATGCCGCTTGTCACCCGCGACTGGGGCTCGCTGGCGCAACTTTCCGCGGGCGTCAATACCGATGCGACCGGAACCGGCGCTGGCGGGAACGGCACCGCCGACGCAGGCAGCTCTTCGTCTGCTTATTTCAGGGTGAATGGCGTCGACGAATGGCAAAACGATTTCCGCCTGAACGGCATTAATGACAACATCGAGTTCTATGGCGGCAACTATACCGGGACCAACGCCGCCATCGTGCCGCCGCCTGACGCCATCCAGGAATTTACGCTGCAGAGCGGCGACTTCAACGCCGAATTCGGGCACTCCACCGGCGGCATCATCAACGCGTCCATCAAGTCAGGCACCAATGGAGTGCACGGCGACCTCTGGGAGTACGTGCGCAACAACGACCTGAACGCGAATTATTTCTTTAACAGAACCTGCAGCGGCGGGGTTTGCACTCCCAATCCCATTCCCTCCTATCACCAGAACATCTTCGGCTTCACGGCCGGGGGCCCTGTTATCATCCCCGGTGTCGTCCATGGCAGGAACCGGCTCTTCTGGTTCTTCGATTACCAGGGCGGCCGCTACGTCCTGCCTGTGCCGGACGGCAATTTAACCGTGCCCAGCAAGGGCATGGTCAGCAGCAATTTCACCAACCTGCAGGACAACATCACCTACAACTACAGCAGCACTTGCAGCGCAACCGTCACCAGCGGCTGCCACACCGACGCCTTGGGCCGCTCCTTCTCGAACGGCACCATCCTGGATCCTGCTTCTACCCGCCAGCTTGACCCTACAACCGGCTACGACGCCGTGACCGGAATGACAGGCACGCCGGGCGCCTACGTACGCGATCCCTTCTATAACTGCACGGCGGCGGGCGGTTGCACCAGCTTTTCTGGTCTAACCAAAACCGACTTCACACAGGACGCAGGCGGTGTTCTCCTCTCCGCCCTCAACGTGATCCCGACCAGCCGGCAGGATGCGAACGCAGTTAAGCTGCTGGGCCTGTATCCGGCGGCGACGGCCTCCGGCCTCGCCAATGATTTCCAAGGCTACGTTCCCAGCGAGGACAAACACAGCAACACCTACGACATCCGCATCGATGCCAACATCAGCCCCAAGAACATTCTGTTCGGCGTCTATGACCGGAGCTACCTGACCGCCGACTTGCCCTCGTATTTCCCGGGGGTTGGCGCGGGCCAGAGCGGCGGACGCGTCGACCAACTGCCGGCCTGGGCCTGGGCCGTCGGCTACACGCGCATCCTCACTCCCACGCTCACCAACGACATGCACGTGGGCATGGTCCACAGCGACAAACTCCAGGTGTCCGTCTGGGGCAATGACTTCGGAAGCGCAGCCTGTTCGGGAACCGTGAAACCGGGTCCGGGTACGTGCAATATCCCCCTCGAGTACGGCATCCAGGGCGTTCCGCAGGTGGCCGGCAATGGAGGCCTGCCCATCATCAACATTGGCGGGCTTCGCGGTATCGGCATCGGCAACTACTCGCCAACGCTGCAATATGTATGGAGCCTCGAGGGCGTTGACGCGGTCACCAAGGTCTGGCGCAATCACGCCTTCAAGACTGGCATCCAGGTTGACGACCTCGAAGGAAACATCTCGCAGCCGCCGCAGGGCCGTGGCGACATGAGCTTCAGCGGCCAGTACACCGACATTTCCAACAAAAGCACCGGGTTGAACGGCATCAGTGACATGCTGTTGACGCCTATCAACTACGAGTACGGTGTGGGAAGTGGCGTGAACCTGGTCGGCGGCCAGAACGGCTTTTCCGCCTCCAACATTCCAGTCACCGACGACCATCGCTGGTACATTGGCGCCTACTTCCAGGATGACTGGAAGGTCAGTCCCAAGTTGACACTGAATCTCGGCCTGCGCTGGGATCTGTTCACGCCCTACCAAGAAACCCGGGGCTACCAGTCCAACTTCGTTCCTGTGGGCGGCAATGGAGCCACCGCAACCTTCTACATCCCCAGCCAGGGATGCCAGACGGCGCGGGCCACGATCTTCAATACCGTGGCTGCCCTCAGCAATATCAACATCTCGTGCTCTGGAAACGCCGCACTCGGCAACGATCAAAAGACCAACTTCGCGCCGCGTGTCGGATTCGCTTACAAGTTCCGTCCGACCTTGGTAGTGCGCGGAGGGTTCGGCACGGCCTACGGAGCGCTGGGCAATCTCGGTTACGGCGGCACGCTGGGACTGAACTATCCCTTTGGCTACACGCAGACCATCCCCTCTCCCGACTCCAATCATCCGCTGCTCGCCGGTTCTTCGAACGCGCCGGCGACCCTGGAAAATACCTTCAATAACTTCAACTTCACCAATCCGACCGTGCTGCAAAGCCCGACCCCGTACACAACGACGCCGGTTTCTTGCTCCACTCTCCCCCTCAACTCTTGCGTGGGAGGCCAATACATCGGTAGCGACTACCTCGGCGCGACTCTCAATGGCCGCCAGTACAACTACCAGACGCCGTTGATACAGACGGAGAACCTGACCGTCGAGGATCAGTTCACGCCCCACGACGCGATCCAGATTGGCTACGTCGGCACCCAGGGCCGTCACCTGGATATTCTGGGGACCACGAACAGCAACAACCTGATCTTGCCCCCCGGCACCAACACCCAGTTGTATATTCCGTACCCG